>ERZ1027014.486-NODE-486-length-19796-cov-8.809635_pt1 | contig 19796 bp, 10 predicted proteins | sample MGYA00519287_ERZ1027014 | MGnify/ENA primary metagenome ERZ1027014 (study PRJEB26926, sample SAMN06164698) | human gut metagenome | biome: ENVO:00009003; feature: ENVO:2100002; material: ENVO:00002003 | host: Homo sapiens | place: USA | collected 2012 ...
TACGAGATCTAGTACGGTCTCGTGGGCTCGGAGATGTGTATAAGAGACAGTCTGTCTACACAACAGTTTCTCACGTAAGATAAATTCCCTTTATTTACCTCCGTACGTTCTTTAAGTCCGAAGCCTTTCAAATAGATTTGTGTGGTTTTTATAGATTTGTGTCCCAATGATTCACTAATCATTTCAATCGATACTCCCCGATACTTCGCTGTCGTTGCCCAAGAATGGCGAAGTGTGTAAGAAGTGACAGGAGACTTCAAACGTAAAGCTCTCGCTAAGTCCTTTAAACGGTTGTTGAATCGACGGAGGGCAGACTGGTATTCCCGATAAGCCCTTTCATCCGTCCGTTTCTTATCACTGCTAAGAATATCAAACAGATAATCCGGAGAATCCGGATGAGAATCCTGGTTACTACGAAGCCGGTTGATCATTTCCTTTGCAGTATCAAGTATTTCCACACTCATCGGAGTTTTAGTCTTGATACGGTTATACCGTAACACATTCTGATCTAAAGCTGATTTCTCCAGATGAGCTAAATCCGCGAATGACATTCCACAGAATTGAAACATCAAGGCAGCAATAGCCTGTGTTCGACGCAAACGCTCCGATTTGGGATCCTCATACAAAAGTCTACGTAATTCACCGATAGGCAAAGCTTTCTTTTGGCGAACATCTACTCCCGTATAAACATCATGAAACAATCGGGGTACATAAGGTGCACTACCTGCTTCCACTCCTCGATTATAAATACAACGAAGCATACGCATATACGTAGAAATCGTATTAGGCTTCAAGCCACACTCATAAAGGTACTGCCCGTAACGTCGTAAACGCTCGCGGGTGACCTGTCTGAACGACACATTGGACGTGCCACAAAATTTGCTAAAAGAGAAGATAGCATTCTTATAGACATGCGCTGTAGAATGCCTTCCTTCCTTTCGCAAACGACCGATGTAGAACTCTGCACATCGGCTAAACCCATTTTTGTTCATCATTTGCATCACTAGTTATTTTATATATGCCATTTGGCAAGCGGCAAAAAAACAAATCTTTTTGCATACCTGACACGTACTTACTAGATGCAGTCCTATTTTTTATCATTTTTAACTTTATTACAATCAGCAAATTATGACAGTAAAAATGGTATCACTATCATTGCTGCGCTGACAAATAAACGGTAAAAGAACTAAAAAAATATCCGGATGCGCACAAAAAGAACATCCGGATATCACTCTCTTTTTACCTTCTGACTAATTACCTCTCTGAATAGTTTGCCAGATTGTAACATACCGGCTTAGTGCTATTACCTACACGGTAAATACCGAACTTGAAGTAATAACCATCATCGTCGTTACGTCCAATCATGATTTTTTCATTGTCTACAATGTGTTTACTAACCTTTTTCCCTTTTTCCTGATAGTCCATCTGCACATCGAGCATACCCGGTTTTACAATTGTTTCCGCCTCTTTGCCATAGACTGTCCAGTCGATATGAATGCGGAATGTAATCCAACAGTCTTTCGGAAAATCGGCATAAGGCATTTTGTAAGCAATGGTCGATGCTTTATAGTCTGATGTTACAGGTTTCATGATCGGTGTTTTTTCGGGATTTGCGTTGCAACGGTCGTCTTTATCCGTCAGCCACTTACGGTCGGAATTTGCTTTGATATAGAACCATCCACCGGAGAACCCGAACGCCAATGGAGGATAGCCTCCTTGTTCCACGAGCCATCCGTTGGCCTTTCCGGCCTGATATACAGGATTTCCTTGTTTGTCCTTCACCGGATTACCTTGTTTATCCAGCTTGGCTACTTTCTCGTGCCCTTCATTCTTTTTAAAGATTGTAGTCTTTTCCAGTTCAACGAACTCGTCAATCGTCAGTTTCTTCACTTCGCCCTGTGGAGTTTGTACCAATGTACGATCCGGCATCCCATGCCATTGGGCAAAAATTGTCGAGACATCGCTACCCAATGAAGAAGGAATATATACGGCAAACTCATAGTCGCGGGAAGCTCCTTGCGGACAAATACCTTTCCCATGATGATATACAGTTCTGGTAATCTGCGCTTTCTGATAAACATCGGCAGGCAGGCCTTTGAAATCATCGGAAGTTGCATAACAATAAGAAAATTCCGCACGCCCTTTTGTTTCCCCTTTGGCATATCCTGACAGGGTGTTATCATCTTCCTTCAATTCAAAACGATAGGAAGGCTTACCGTTGAACATACGTGTAAAGTCGCGTTGAATTGCATGAGGCTTTTTAGTCCCTACTGCTACCCAGCAATCGTCTATAATTTGATTGACGCGTGCCGAATCCGCCTGCACGTTTACCCGTTCCGTAAGCGGAACCAACGTTTGTGTATCTTTGGTTTGAGCGGTCAGTGCCGTACATCCTACTGCTACCACACAGATAGCAAAAATGTTTTTCTTCATTCTATTCGGTATTAAGTTTGTTGACGCTGCAAAAATACGAAAGGCAACCTCATCGGCTGCCTTTCTTTTGTCTCAAATGTTCTCACATTTGTGTAATTTTACTGTCAACACCCGCCTACAAACTTAATTGGGGGCTTCATCGTCATAATCTTCTTCAAGTATATCTACTTTCTGTATACTCATTTTTCCATCGGCAGTGATCGTTATGGAAAGCGGCATATACAAATCTGTCTGCGGATAACAAACACTTGCGGCATAGACAATCCCCTGCGGAGTGGTCTTGTCATATACAATGCCTTCCAATATAGACTTAGATAGGAAGTTCGCATCGACTACCGATGAAAAATCATTCTTGGTAAAGGTCTTGTTCAACACGGTTTCATTACCACGAGTCAGGTGCAACACTATTTTATTGTCGACATAGGTATCTCCCAGCTCGTTTGTCACATGGGGCAGATTTTCATCCGGAGTACGCGAAACGAGGGAATGATAATCTTTCCCCTTAAATTTAAAGTCGGTTTCGCTCTTAGACGTCTGCATACGCTGCAATCCGTGAGCATCCACACTGTCTATCATCGCCAATGTCGACGTATTATCTGAAGATCCTTTTTTACCGCCACATGCACTCACAGCCACTGCCAACGGCAATAAAAGCCAATAAATTAGTTTTCTCATACGTAAGTTTTCTGTTTATAAATAGATAGCAAAGGAACAAAAAGAGCGGGATATTTACAAGTGTAACCGACATTTTTCCTACATTTGCAGGAAAGAAGGAATACTTTTACAACAATTACAGATTTAAAAACCTGCAAACCTAACACCATGCGCGAACGAATTACAACAATTCTTTTTCTCATCCTTGCCTACTGTAGCAGTGGCAATGTGTATGGGCAAAAAGTAAATTATCAGCAATTCGACAACATCTATCTCGGGGCCGAAGCTTCGGTGATTAGTTGCTTCCTGCAAGATAGCGAGGGACTGATATGGGTGGGTTCCAACAAGGGGTTATTCAGTTATGACGGTTATTCCACACAACAGCATTTCACGTATGGAGAACGTACTAACACACGTATCTACTGCGGTATTATAGCAGATAACACTTATTTATATCTGGGAACAGATAACGGGATTCTTGTTTATAACTATCGAACAGACAAATATGAGCAACCGGATACTGATTTTCCAACGGATGTCCGTACCATGGTACTCCAGGGAGATACATTGTGGATAGGTTCGTTGAACGGATTATATACTTATCAGTTAAAAAGCCGTCAACTGAATCATTTCGACAGCAAACAGACCGGATTGCCTCATAACACCATCTATTCCATCATTCATACAAAAGATAATCAAATTTATATAGGTACTTACAACGGATTATGCCGCTATGTGCAGGCAAGTGGAAAATTTGAAAACATCCTTTTGCCCGTTAACCGGGGAGGCAGCAATTTGTTTGTCAATTCTCTGTTGGAAGACACCACCCGACAATGTATCTGGATCGGGATGGAAGGTTATCTCTTCCAATACAATCCCACTATAGGAGAGATGAAGGCGATAGAGGTATTTCATAACAACTCCATCAAATCACTGGCACTGGACGGAGATGAAAATTTGCTGGCAGGTACAGACAACGGGCTTTATGTGTACCAGAATGACAAAGAACCTTTGCAGCATATCATTCACGATTCACGCAATATCCAGTCACTAACCAACAATATTATCTGGAACATATTCTCGGATCAGGAACATAATATCTGGCTGGGAACAGATTATGGCATTTCCCTGTCACGCTATAACAGTGCGCTGCAATTTGTACCGATTTCTCAAATCACAGGCACAGGAGACGGAAATCAGTTCTATTCCCTGTTCCGGGATTCCAAAGGATTCTATTGGTTCGGAGGTACAAACGGAGTGATCCGGTTCACCCATCCTGCAGGCAATAAACACGATGCTATCTGGTATAGAATGGGGGATAAAAACCATCCGTTATCCCACAACCGGATACGACACATCTACGAGGATAGAGAACAGCAGTTATGGATAGCCACAGACGGAAGTATCAACCGCTATGACTATAATACCCATCAATTTGTACACTACAACATCGTAGACAGTACAGGAACTTATAATACCAACTGGGCTTATTACCTGTTTGAAGATACTGACGGGAAGCTTTGGATCGCCACCTGTCTCGGAGGTATCTTTGTTGTGGACAAACATAAACTGATACAATCTGCCGGAAGATCGTATGTGGCCGATCAAAATTATTCCATTCATAATGGGCTGTCGGGGATGTTCATTAATCAGATTGTCCCTGATGCGGAAGGTAATGTATGGGTATTGTTATACAACAGCAAAGGAATAGACAAAATCAATGCCCGTACGCGGCAAGTGACAAAGCTGTTTGCCGATGAATTAAGTGGCGAGAAGAGCCCGAACTACCTTTTACGGGATGAAGACGGCATGCTTTGGGTAGGATTTCACGGAGGGGTGATGCGTATCAATCCCAAAGACTCGAGTCAGCAAAGTATCTCTTTCGGCAATTTCAGCAATAACGAGATTCTGTCTATGACCTCTGTAAAAGAACATATCTGGGTTTCCACCACTAACGGACTTTGGATCATCGACCGGAGAACAATGGATGCCCGCCAGCAAAGCCTGACGGATAAACGTTTCACCAGTCTCATGTTTGATCCGGAAGATGGAAATATCTATCTGGGAGGTGCAGACGGGTTCGGCATATCCCGTCCCGAAATACAAGCCATGAGTCAGCCGGAACACTCCATTTTACTGACTGCCTTATATATCAACAATCAACTGATGTCTCCGCATACCGGAGAGGATATTCCCAACATCCGCTATACCGATGCTATCGAACTAAAATACGACCAGAACAACCTGGCTTTCGAACTTTCAGACCTGCCCTACTCGCTGGAAGAAAAACATGAATTCGTCTACCGGCTGGAAGGTATGGACAAAGAATGGAATTTCCTGCAATCCAACACGAATCGCATTACGTACAGTAATTTGGGTTATGGGGATTATCAGCTAGTAATCAGCAAAGTAGAAAAGAGCGGTTCTCCTTCCGAGCATCCATATATCCTGAATATTAAAATTCTCCCTCCATGGTATTACACACTTTGGGCAAAGATAGCCTACATTCTTTTATTCTTGAGCCTCATTGCCTGGGTTATCAACTTTTTCCGTGTCAAGAACCGTCTGAAAATGGAACGGATGGAAAAAGAGAAGATTCTGGAGCAATCACGCCAGAAAATGGCTTTCTTTACCCATTTGTCTAATGAATTAAAGACACCGCTTAGCCGGATCATCGCTCCTGTCAGTCAATTGCTCCCCGTTGCAGAAGAAGTGCATGAGAAACAGACACTGGAGGAGGTGCAGCGTAATGCAATGAAAATAAACTCATTGATTCATCAGGTATTAAACTTCAACCGGATAGAGGATAATAAAGATTCGCTGCTGATTTTGTCGCGTATCGAACTTGTGTCATTCAGCCGTAGCCTGTTTTCTGTCTATGAGGAAAACAAACAGATCACATTCCATTTCGAGACGAATAAAGCCAAGATTTATGCTGATATGGATGCCATCAAACTTGGAGTGATTTTAGATAATCTGCTTTCAAATGCCGTCAAATTCACCCCGGATGGCGGAAGCGTCCGTCTGTCTCTTTTCTATCGTGAAGAAACGGGATTGTTGGATATCTGTGTTTCAGATACAGGAAGCGGAATCCCGCAACAAGATATTCCATATATCTTCCAGCGCTTTTTCCAGTCTCCACATTCCGGCAATAAGGAAGGTACAGGTATCGGACTTTATCTGGTCAAGACTTATACGGAACTTCATGGCGGTCACATCAACGGAGTCACCTCGAACGAAGGAAAAGGAACTTCCATTGGCCTGAATATCCCTGTCATCGCCGTAGAGAAAGAAGAGATTCCGGCAACACAGGTGAAAAAGCAGTTGGAATCGTTGCCTGTTCTTAAACCAATCGAAGCAGAATCTCAAGATGAGAAATTTCTGTCGAACATTATCCGCCTGATTGAGGATCATCTTTCTGAATCGGAATTGAATGTGAATGCGCTTTGTGAATTATCCGGTATCAGTAATAAGCAGATTTACCGGAAAATTAAACAGCTGACCGGAATGTCTCCAGTGGAATACATCAAATCGATCCGGATGAAAAAGGCGGCCATGTTATTGCAACAAAAGAAGTTTACCGTTGCCGAAGTGATGTACATGGTAGGCTTTTCCAATCATTCTTATTTCTCCAAATGTTTTCAGGCAGAATTCGGAAAAACGCCACGTCAGTACCTTAATGAAGACCTGTAGAGGTGTTTTGGGGCATTTCGTCCTATTTTTATCCTTATATGTCCAATCTGTGCTTTTATTGAAATGACCAATAAATTACTTTTGTTGCTGTCAATAAACCGATAAATTTGATAGCATGAAAAGACTGTTGATCCTTACCTTTATTTGTTTGATATCTGCCTTTGTCAAAGTGCAAGGCAAATCATCCTCTACACCTATTATATATATAGATGGAAATGGGGTGATGCGTTGGAGTGACACCCGCCGGGAGGCTTCCTTTTTCGGTGTTAATTATACGCTGCCTTTCGCCCATGCTTACCGTGCCATTGGATATTTAGGACTGGACCGCAAAGCTGCTATAGATAAAGATGTATATCATATCTCCCGTCTGGGACTGAATGCTTACCGTATTCATTTATGGGATGTGGAACTGACAGACGGACAGGGAAATCTCCTCGAAAACGAGCATCTCGACTTGATGGACTACCTGATTGCCAAACTCAAAGAACGCAATATTCATATTGTGATTACCGCACAGACCAACTTCGGGAACGGATATCCCGAACGAAACATACAAACGGGCGGCTTCTCCTATAAATATGATAAATGCGATATGCACTCCCATCCGGAAGCTATCGCTGCACAAGAAACCTATCTTCATGGTTTGGTGAAGCACGTCAATCCATATACGGGGTTAGCTTATAAAGACGATCCCTCCATTGTTGGATTCGAAATCAATAATGAACCTTGTCATTCCGGTACGAAAGAAGAGGTAAAAGCCTATATCAACCGGATGCTGAAAGCGATCAATAAAACAGGAAACCGCAAACCTGTATTCTATAATGTAAGCCACAACGGATATGTAGTAGAGTCTTATTACGAAACTGCCATTCAGGGAACTACTTATCAATGGTATCCCATCGGACTGGTATCCGGACAGACACAGCAGGGAAATTTCCTTCCCTATATAGACCGCTATGATATTCCCTTTTCCGATAAAGTGAAAGGATTCGATAAGAAAACACGGATGGTATATGAGTTCGATCCGGCAGATATCATGTATTCTTATATGTATCCGGCCATGGTACGCACTTTCCGTACAGCAGGTTTTCAATGGATTACCCAGTTTGCGTATGATCCGATGGATATCGCTTATGCCAATACGGAATATCAGACTCATTTCTTGAATCTTGCCTATACGCCTCATAAAGCCATCAGTATGAAGATAGCTGCCGAAGCTGCACGCAGTCTGAAAAGAGGTGAATCATACGGCAGTTATCCACAGGACACTTTATTTGGTGACGGTTTTCGTGTCAGTTATACAGAGGACTTGAGCGAATTAAATAATGGAAAGAAATTCTATTATTCCAATCATACCAACACCCAGCCCAAAGATGCGTCACAACTTGTTTCCATTGCCGGTTGTGGCAGTTCTCCGATCATTCATTATGAGGGAACAGGTGCTTATTTCATGGATTGCCTCGAACCGGGAGTCTGGAGACTGGAAGTGATGCCGGACGCGGTAGTAGTGAACGATCCGTTTGCCAAACCGTCACTCGATAAAGAAGTGGTTACCATCGCTTATGGTGCTTGGGACATGGCTTTGCAAATACCTGATTTAGGGATGGAATTTACCTTTACGGCCCTCAATCAAGGAAATCAGCAGAAAGGAGATGTGACAGACGGGATTATCCGCGGACTTCGTCCGGGTACCTATCTGCTGAAACGTAAAAACTGTACGCCCAAACAGAACTGGCAGGCAGACTCTCAATGGAATTCCATCCGCATCGGAGAGTATGTGGCTCCTGCTCCACGTGTGACGGATTATAAAGTCGTTCATACTCCATCGGCAACCACTGAAGCAAATAAGGATTTGACGATTAGTGCACAGGTGGTAGGAACCGAATTCCCGGATTCTGTGATTATCTACACCGATAAGATATCTTTTTGGAATGAGCATAATCCATATATCAAGATGAAACGTACAGGCGGATATACCTATCAAGCAACGATACCCGCTACAGAAATAAAGGATGATTGTTTCAGGTATAACATCATCGTATGCCGGGGCAACAGCACTCGCACTTATCCCACAGGAAATTCCGGTTACAGGAATTCATCATTGGGAATAAAGGGAAATCCACTGGACTGGAATTATACTTCCGGAGCCTATTGGACTACTCGTGTTGTTGCCCCAGATAGTGCGATACCACTATTGACTATTACGGACGCAGATAGCCGGATAGAAGCATACACGCTTCCCGAATGGAATGATCTCCAACGTACTTTGGTTGATTCTTCTCCGGTGGAAAAACCTTTGCTCTGGTTCCGGTTTACTCCTAAAGGAGAAAATCCGCACTATTTCCTCCGCACGTTCGTAAAGAACCTGATTGAAGAAAGAAAAGAAAGAGTAAAGGATTGTAGCGTTCTCTGTATCCGGGTAAATCGCACGAAAGCACTTTCGGAAGGATTCAGTGCCGGTTTCGTAACGTCAGACGGATATACTTATAAAAGCCCTTGTCCTGCTCCGTCATCGGAGGGAATCATACGGATACCGTTGAAAGATTTACGCCAGACAGACACGGCACTGCTGCCGATAGCTTATCCGACATTCTTGAAACAGTATTTCCATCCGGAAACGGAAATCGCTTTTCTACCGGAAAAGATTGAGAAGCTGGAGCTGTCAATGTCAGGAAACAAGAAAGAGTTAGTTGAAATTGAACTAGGAAATATCTGGCTGGAATAATCGTTCTTAAAGTTCCCCGTTGTCGAAGCCTTTGTTCCTCGGTGAGGAAAGGGTCGTTCCTCGGTGAGGAACAAGGTCTTCCTCGGTGAGGAACAAATCTTTCGTCTGAACCATGTCTGAAGCCTTCTGAAAAGGGGTAGCAAACGGAAGGGACAGAAAGAGAAAAGCCGCTGATTTTTAAATAAAAAGTAAAAATAAATCTATTATCAATAACACATTAATTATGAACAGGAATATCTTAAATCTACGCCATCTGACTGTACTACTTATGTTGTGTACAGCCTTTTTAGGAGGCATCATTCCTGCCTTCGCCCAACAAGGAGGCAAGAAAATCACCGGACAAGTGATTGACGAGAACAAGGAACCGATGATCGGAGTAAGTATCCTCATTGTCGGTACTTCTACCGGAACAGTGACCGATTTCGACGGTAATTATACACTCAATGTGCCACAGGGCAGCAAAGAGTTGCAATTTTCTTATGTAGGATATGAAACAAAGGTAGTACCTGTTCCTGCCAACAGTACTACTTTGAATGTCCAGTTGAAAAGTGATTCACAGGTATTGAGCGACGTTGTAGTAATCGGCTATGGTACGCAGCGTAAAAGCGACCTGACAGGTTCGGTAACTAACGTCAGCAGCAAGGACTTCAACATGGGATTGGTCAGCTCTCCCGAGCAACTGATTAATGGTAAGATTTCCGGTGTGCAAATCATGTCCAACAGTGGTTCTCCCACTGCGGGAAGCACGATCCGTGTGCGTGGTGGTGCTTCACTGAACGCTAGTAATGACCCTTTGATCGTACTGGACGGCGTTCCTTTGGAACAGGGAGGCATCAGCGGTAATGACGGGAATTTCCTTAGCCTCATCAACCCGAACGATATTGAAAGTATGACCATTCTGAAAGATGCTTCTTCGACTGCCATTTACGGTTCGCGTGCATCCAACGGGGTTATTCTGATTACTACCAAGAAAGGTAGTTCGGATAAACTGAAATTTACTTTCAGTACGACCAACTCTGTACAAACCCGCACCAAATTGGCAGATATGTTGAGTTACGATGAATTTGTCAATACCATCCAAAGCAAAGGAACCGATGCACAACGGGCGTTACTCGGCACGACACATACGGACTGGAACGATGAGATTTATCAAAATGCCTTCGGTACGGATAATAATCTAAGTGTTGCTGGAAAGATTACCAAAAACTTACCTTTCCGTGCATCTATCGGTTACTACAACCAGAGTGGTTTATTACGTACTGACAACGCGGAGCGTTACACCGGAAGCATTACATTGAATCCGTCTTTCTTTAAAGACCACTTAAAACTGAATATCAATGCTAAAGGTTCTATCAATAAGAACACATTTGCCAATACAAGTGCCATTTGGGCTGCTTCGACCATGAATCCTACCATTCCAGTATATTCGGGTCTAGACACATTCGGCGGATATACGGAAGCGATTGACAACACCGGTGCTCCTGTGAACGGAGCAGTCATGAATCCGGTGGGACTTCTCAATATGAATGACTCACAAAGTACAGTAAAACGTTTTATCGGAAACATTGATGCAGACTATCGTCTTCACTTCTTCCCCGATTTGAAGTTGCATGCTACGTTAGGTTATGACTATGCACAAGGTAAAGGAAGTGTATATGTTCCGGCAGAAGCTGCACAGAATTACACCACTTCCGGTTTGGATTACAGCTATGGCCCACAGAAAAAAGAAAACCGTCTGTTGACTCTGTATGCCAACTACAACAAATTGGTGGAATCCATTAAGAGTAGTTTTGATGTAACAGCCGGTTACGATTATCAGTACTGGAAATCCACGACTCCGCTTTATAGCGAAATGAACACGTTGGGAGAAATACAGAAAACATCGAAAGCCTCTGACGAACGCCATGTATTACTCTCTTATTATGGCCGTTTGAACTACTCGTTCAACTCCCGCTATATGCTGACTACTACTGTACGTCGCGATGCCACTTCGCGCTTCGCTAAAAATGTACGTTGGGGTACGTTCCCGTCAGTAGCATTAGGATGGAGAGTGACAGAAGAATCATTCCTGAAAGACAATAAAGTCATCAGTACGCTGAAAGTGCGTGCCAGTTATGGTGTCACCGGGCAGCAAGACGGTATAGGCAACTACAACTACCTCCCTATCTATACGATCAGTCAAAGTGGTGCCGGCTCTCTTATCGGTGGCACTCCGACTCCTACTTACCGCCCCAAAGCGTATGTACCCAACCTGAAATGGGAAACAACCATTTCATGGAATGTGGGTTTTGACTTCGGTTTTCTCAAAGACCGCATCACTGGTAGTTTCGACTACTACACCCGTCAGACCAAAGACCTGATTGCCACCGTACCTGCTGCTGCCGGTACTACATTCGATCGTAACATCACGACCAATGTCGGAAATGTGGACAGTCAGGGTGTGGAATTCAGTCTGAACGCAACGCCCATACAGACCAAGGACTGGAACTGGGACTTGAGTTTCAACATGACATGGCAGAAGATGAAAGTGAAAAACTTATCACTGACAGTCGGTACGCCTGCCACCAACACTTCTGTAGGTCCGTATATCGACAGTTATCAGGTACAGACATTGAGCGAGGGATATGCTCCTTATATGTTCTACGTTTACCATCAGCTGTATGATGAAAAAACCGGCAAACCGATAGAAGGAGCTTACGTAGACCTTGACGGAGACGGACAAATCAACTCGAACGACTTGTACCGCTACCACTCTCCGGCTCCCGACTATATCCTCGGTTTCAGTACCTCATTGCGTTACAAGAAGTGGACATTGAGCACCAGCCTGCGTGCCAATATCGGAAACTATGTCTATAATGCGATGGCTATGAACAGCGGTGCCTGGGAAACTGTCAGCTATAACTCTTATCAGCTAAACAACCTGTCATCAACCTATCTGAAAACAGGATTCCAGACACGTCAATATCTCTCTGACTACTATGTAGAGAATGCTTCTTTCCTGAAAATGGATAATCTCTCATTGGGTTACAACTTCGGCACTATTTATAAAGGATGCAGTCTGAATGTGAGTGCCATGGTGCAAAATGTATTCTGTATCACCAAATACAGCGGTGTTGACCCGGAAGTTCCCGACGGTGTGGACAATTCGTTTTATCCACGCCCACGTACTTTCTCTCTCAACATAGGTATTAACTTCTAATTACTAAAAGCATCGATTATGAAAAAGATATTTTATACAGCCCTTTATTTTTGCAGCGCACTCCTGATGAGTTCCTGCATAGGCGACTTGGACCAATATCCACACGAAGAAGAAACATCTTCTACCATATATACCAGTGCTGCAAACTATAAAGCCGTTCTGGGAAAAATCTATGCAGCCATGGTGACCACCGGACAGGAAAAGAATGGTGACAACGATTTGAGTAGTAACAGCGGACAGGATTATATGCGCTGTTTCTTCAACTTGCAGGAATGTGGAACGGATGAAGTGGCTTCTACCTGGCTGTCCGGTGACAACGTGACGGGACTGACGTATTTGAGTTGGGATGCTAATGATCCTTGGGTATCGGATATGTATTACCGTATCTATTACAACATTGCTTTATGTAATGAGTTTCTCCGCAATGCCACCGATGAAAAGATAGCACAGTTCACGGACCAGGAGCAGACTGAAATTCGTATTTATCGTGCCGAAGCCCGTTTCATGCGTGCTTTATTCTACTATCACGCACTCGATCTGTTCCGCAATATCCCGTTTGTGACGGAAAATGACCCGCTAGTCGGATATCTACCTCCCCGCTATACAGCCCAACAGATTTTCGATTATATTGAAAGTGAACTGAATGCCATTAAAGATGAAATGCTAAATAAAGCGAACTGTCCTTACGGACGCGCTTCCCAAGGAGCTGCATATACATTACTTGCCAAATTATATCTGAATGCGGAAGTTTATACCCAGACTTCCAAATACAACGAATGTATCAAAGCCTGTAAAAAGGTTATCGAACAGGGTTATCAACTGGAAAGCGATTATTACAAGCTGTTTAATGCCGACAATGACAAACGTACGAACGAAATAATCTTCACCCTCCCGGTAGACGCAACCAATCTCGTGTCATGGGGATCATCCACTTACATTGTTTGTGGCGCAGTGAGCAACACGTCCGAAAAACAGATACCGGAAGATTACGGTGTAAAATCAGGATGGGGTATGTTCCGTGTACGCGGAGAAATTCCTCAACTTTTCTCAGGTAACGAAGAAGCCGACCAGCGATATATGTTCTTTACCGACGGACAAACCCGGGACCTGGAAAAGATAGATGACCAAAGCAATGGCTATTTCGTAGAAAAATGGACTAACCTGACTGATGCCGGACAGACTGCTTCCAACACCGCAGACGGTGGTGTAAATACAGATTATCCCCTATTCCGTCTGGCCGATGTATATTTAATGATGGCAGAAGCTGTGGTACGTGGAGGAACGGAAGCAACTCTGGCAAATGTACTGCCTTATATCAATGAGCTACAGGAACGTGCTTTCGGCGACAACACTCATAACAAAAGCGAGTCTGAAATCAACGAACTGTTTATCATCAACGAACGTGCCCGTGAGCTGTATTGGGAGGGGTATCGCCGTACGGACTTGATCCGCTTCAATCAATTTACAACCAACAGCTATGTATGGCAATGGAAAGGTGGCGTAAAAGACGGTAAGGCAGTAGAGAGCAAATACAATATCTATCCGATACCTGCTACCGAACTGACGGCCAATCCAAACTTATACAATGAAAACTATTAATCATATTAATACGGAACAACGATATGAAAAAACTAAATAATCTATTCACTTTACTTTCCGCCCTCCTATTACTAGGTGCTTGCGAGAAAGATGGGGATACCTATTTTCTCTCCAGCCCGGAAGAGAACGAATTGATAGCTTCTGCCAATTCTGTCGTACTGACAAAGGAGACAGCTAAGTTTTATGCTCTGTCGCTTGCCTGGACTGACCAGACGCTGCAAGTGAGCGATTCAAGATACCAGCCTACCACCGGTGTACAAACTTCCGTACAGGTTTCACGCACGGAAGATTTCTCCGGGCAGATTCTGGAAACGACCGAAAGTGGAGTATCAAAGACGTACTCTGTCTCCGCTTTAAATATCGTCGCTTATCAGTTGAAAGCTACTCCCGAAGAAGAAGCACCGCTCTATTTCCGGCTTGCCGGAAGAAACGGAAGTAACATCGCTCCTGTATACAGTAATGTGGTAAAAGTCATGGTTACTCCTTATGAAATTGATATGCGATTTGCCAATATTATCAATAAGGGAGACGGTAAGGATTCAGGAAAAGATCTGTATGCAGCCAATGCGGATGGCAACTATATCGGCTTTATGGGAGCCACTTCTTGGGAGGGTTTCTATCTACAGGAAGCCGATGGTACTGTTTGGCACACAGCCAAATCAGGCAGTACGGCTACTCCGTTCTTCCTGACAACTGATGCTGCTGAAGGAACGTGGGATTTGTGGTTCCCCGGTCAATCAGGCTGTTACTATACGAATGTCAATACCACCAAAAAACTATGGACTGCTTTATGGATGCCAACACTCAATGTAAGTGGCATCGACGGAGGTATCACAATGGAATACAAACGTGACAAGAATCAATGGCAGGGCATATTTACTGCTACAGGAGCCGGCACTATCAATATTCAGATGAATGGAACAGGTAAACTATATGATAACACCAGCGTCAGCGGAGCTGATAACAGCATTGATGATACGAAAGCCAAAGATACTCCTTTCGCCTTTAATGGTTCTGCTAATGAATTGACATTCAATACCGGAACAAATGTTTCTGCCGGAAATATTACAGTAAACGTACCAGCAGCCGGAGAATGTACATTGATTATTGACCTGAACGACCCGCAAGCATGGAAAGTGGAAGTGACGGAAGGAGGAAGTGTAGAACCGACTTATCCCTCTTATCTGGAAATGCAAGGTGCCGACTCATGGTGGGGAAAGTTATACCGCAAACTTGAACCCGGTAAAACTGCGGGAACTTATCGCACTGTATTCCAAACCGTCAGCAATGAAAACTTCCAGATAGTAGACCCATCAACAGACACATGGTATGGCTCTGATCCCAACAATCTTTATAGCCTTGCTCTTACAACAGGAGAGCATTACAACATCTGGTTCGATGGTTCCGGCAAGAAAAGTTATACAATCGAAGTAGATTATGTCAACTTAACCTGGAAGCCTACTGAAATCAAACAAATCAATGTATATGGAACTTTCAATGGCTGGTCAACGGCTAAAGACCTGATGATATATGATGAGGAAACCGGAATATGGAGCGCAGAATGCGATATCACCACCATCGGTGACGGATTCTACTTCCTCATGAATACGGATCCCGATCAGATTAACTGGGACTGGAGATTGTACTATACTTCTGAAAGTGGGCTCTATCTAAGTGATCAGAATGGTGATAACATTAAACCCGCCAAGGAGGGTAAATATCGCATTACGCTGGATCTCAACAAGATGGAATTTACAATGACTGAAATCACTGAATAACATTCTAAGTTCAACAACATGATTATTAATTTCAACAGAATCACTATGATACGAAAATATATAATGATAGCTTCCGCACTACTTTGCGGAAGCATCTTCACCGCTTGTGATGATGATAATGATACTCCGACTTTTCCGGAAAAGACGGAAACCACTTATGATATGTCCGGCTTCGCCCGGGGAGCTGATGTCAGTTGGCTGTCGGAAATGGAAAGTTCCGGATATAAATTCTATACCTCCGATGGAAAAGAACAGGAATGTATGTCTCTGCTTCGCGACCTGGGTATAAATGCAATTCGTCTACGTGTATGGGTGAACCCGGAAAATGACACGGAAGATGTAAAAGGCTGGTGCAATAAGGGTGACGTATTGCTCAAAGCATGGAGAGCGCATAATTTGGGCTATCGCCTGATGATCGACTTCCATTACAGTGACAGATGGGCCGATCCTGTTCAGCAAGCCAAACCCAAAGCCTGGGAAAACTATACGGTAGAAGAACTGGAGCAGGCGATTGCCGACCATACCAAAGATGTACTCGGTGCAATCAAAGAGATGGGCATTGATGTGGAATGGGTGCAAGTAGGCAATGAAACTCATCAGGGAATGCTATTCCCCACTGGACAAACAACGAGTAGTGACGGTATTAAAAACTTTGCGAAATTCATTAACTCCGGCTACAATGCTGTTAAAGAGATTTATCCGAATGCGAAAGTGATTGTACACCTCGACCAGGGAAATGATGCCAATCTATACAACCGGATTTTCGGTTATTTGCATGACAACAATGCCAAATGGGACGTCATCGGTATGTCTCTTTATCCGGATATGTACCCGACAGAGGGAGCAGCCGATGATTGGGAAGATATGAACAACAAATGTATTGCCAATATGAAAAGTCTGATTGCCAAATACAACACTCCGGTGATGATGTGCGAAATTGGTATTCCCTGGGACTATTCCGAAGCTGAAGACTTTTTCACAGACTTTATGACGAAAGCCAAACAAGTGGAACAATGTCTTGGTGTATTCTCCTGGGAACCGCAGAGTTATGGTGGTTGGAAGAACTATGGAAAGGGCATGTTTGACGATAGTGGTAAACCCACCAGCGCATTTAATGCTTTCAAGAGATAAGATTATTGAATCCTTTTTTATAACTTTACGCCGAATCCAAAATATTTTATACCTGAAAAGTAAAAATGAACATGAAACACCAAAAACAGTTATTAGCTGTACTTTTGATGGGTGCCGCCTGCACCATGCAAGCGCAACGCAGTGAGACACTGCTGGAGAAAAACTGGAAATTCAGTAAAGGAGATTTTAAAGAGGCTAGCCAGCCGGAGTTTAATGACAATCAATGGGAGTCGGTTGTTATTCCACACGACTGGGCGATTTTCGGTCCATTCGACATGAACAATGACCTCCAAAACGTGGCAGTGACACAGAACTTTGAGAAAAAAGCTTCCTTAAAGACAGGACGTACCGGTGGGCTCCCTTATGTAGGCACTGGATGGTATCGAACCAGTTTTGATGCTCCTGCCGACAAAGAAGTGACACTACTTTTTGACGGTGCCATGAGTGAAGCGCGTGTCTACATCAACGGAAAAGAAGCTTGTTTCTGGCCTTTCGGCTACAATTCTTTTCACTGTAATGTGACTTCTTTATTGAATAAAGACGGTAAAAACAATACGCTTGCCGTGCGTTTGGAAAACCGTCCGCAATCTTCGCGCTGGTATCCGGGTGCAGGTTTGTATCGCAATGTACACCTGATTGTGACCGACAAAATCCATGTGCCTGTATGGGGAACGCAAATCACGACTCCTCACGTCAGCAAGGATTTTGCAGCAGTACGTCTCCAAACGAAGATAGACAACGCCGATGAGAAAACAGCCATCCGTGTAGAGACGGAAATTCTTTCTCCGGAAGGTAAAGTTGTGACCCGCAAAGAGAATACAAGCCGCATCAATCACGAACAGCCTTTCGAACAAAACTTTATTGTAAACGCGCCCGAACTCTGGTCGCCGGAAAGTCCGTCGCTTTACAAGGCTGTCTCTAAAATTTATGCGGATGATAAACTGGTAGATACTTACACCACACGTTTCGGTATCCGCAGCATTGAATACATTGCCGACAAAGGGTTCTACCTGAACGGGGAGCACCGCAAATTCCAGGGTGTATGTAATCACCACGATTTAGGTCCGTTGGGCGCCGCTATCAATGTAGCAGCACTGCGTCATCAGCTTACGCTATTGAAAGATATGGGATGCGACGCGATCCGTACTTCTCATAATATGCCGACTCCCGAACTCGTTGCGTTGTGTGACGAAATGGGATTTATGATGATGATCGAACCGTTCGACGAATGGGACATCGCCAAATGTGAAAATGGTTATCACCGCTACTTCGATGAATGGGCGGAACGTGATATGAAAAATATGCTTCATAATTACCGGAATAACCCTTGCGTCGTGATGTGGAGTATCGGTAACGAAGTACCGACTCAATGCAGTCCTGTCGGTTATAAAGTGGCCAAATTCCTGCAGGATATCTGCCATCGTGAAGATCCGACCCGCCCTGTCACTTGCGGAATGGATCAGGTGACTTGTGTACTTGCCAACGGATTTGCAGCAATGATTGACATTCTGGGACTCAATTACCGTACGCAACGCTATAAGGAGTCATACGACCAACTCCCGCAGAATCTGATTCTGGGAAGCGAAACGGCTTCTACTGTCAGTTCACGTGGCGTATACAAGTTCCCGGTGGAGGATAAGAAAGGGGCAAAATATGAAGATCATCAATGCTCTTCATACGATGTGGAGGTTTGTCCCTGGTCGAATATTCCGGACGAGGATTTTGCATTAGCTGACGATCATCATTGGACCATCGGACAGTTCGTATGGACCGGATTCGATTATCTGGGCGAACCGTCACCATACGATACGGATTCATGGCCTAACCACAGTTCAATGTTTGGTATCATCGACCTTGCCAGTTTACCAAAAGACCGCTATTATCTTTACCGTAGCGTATGGAACAAGGAAGCGGAAACCTTGCATATCCTGCCTCACTGGACCTGGCCGGGACGTGAAGGTGAAGTGACTCCCATTTTTGTGTACACTAATTATCCTACTGCCGAATTGTTTATCAATGGCAAAAGTTATGGAAAACAAAGCAAGAATAATAGTTCGCTAAAGAACCGCTATCGCCTGATGTGGATGGATACAAAGTACGAACCGGGTGAAGTGAAAGTAGTAGCCTACGACAAAAACGGAAAAGCGGTAGCTGAAAAAGTAGTCCGTACTGCCGGAAAGCCTCATCACATCGAACTGGTAAGCAACCGTAACGAACTGACTGCAGACGGAAAAGACCTGGCTTATGTGACTGTTAAAGTAGTAGACAAAGACGGTAACCTCTGCCCAGCCGATAATCGTCAGATAAATTTCTCGGTAAAGGGAACGGGTAAATATCGTGCCGCCGCCAATGGCGATCCGACGAACCTTGAACAATTCCATCTTCCGAAAATGCATGCTTTCAACGGTATGTTGACAGCTATCCTGCAAGCCGGTGAAACTGCCGGAGAGATTGTATTTACAGCAAAAGCAAACGGAGTGAAAGCCGGAAATATCCGTATTCAGACGAAATAAGGCTTCTATATCAAGACATATAGGAATTACTGTCTCTTATACACATCTGACGCTGCCGACGAATAGAGAGG
>ERZ1027014.495-NODE-495-length-19448-cov-8.498427_pt1 | contig 19448 bp, 14 predicted proteins | sample MGYA00519287_ERZ1027014 | MGnify/ENA primary metagenome ERZ1027014 (study PRJEB26926, sample SAMN06164698) | human gut metagenome | biome: ENVO:00009003; feature: ENVO:2100002; material: ENVO:00002003 | host: Homo sapiens | place: USA | collected 2012 ...
AATGCTTTTTCATTATTGCTTTTATTTAAATCTGAATTAATATCATATGCACCTTTCCTTAAATTAAACACTAAAGTTATTATTTTCAAATGCTTTATCGCAATTTCCATTGGGAAAAACATTTGATTATTTTCAAAGAAATCTAATGTTTCTCTCGTGTATTTATCAAATTCTACTATCTTCTTCCAATAATTTATGATGCAATCTTCATGACATTCACCTAAATCAGAATTGCATTTTGTTTTATAATCAACATTCTCTTTGCAGTCATATTCGTAATATGAGGCTATAGCAGTAATTTGATTTAAAATTTTAGTCAATCTATTGCATGCTTCTTTCAATATCTGTAATCTTTCTGATTGGACAAGTCCAAATTCTATCCTCATAATTTCTAATTTGGTATCAAGACTAGCTTGTATCTGTTGATTTTTTCTATCCAATTCAGCTTTATGAGATTCTAAATCCTTATTGAACCAATGAGAAATTCTGCCTTTGATAGAAAACAAAACAACTGTCGGAATTACAGAGATAACTATAGTTACTAAATTGGGCCAATATTCAACAATAAAACTGCTCATATGCATTATGATTTAAAGGGGAATATTTATATTTTCAGATTCTTTCAAAAAAATCTTCGTAATCACCGTCTATTATTCTCCACGTTCCATTCTTCCGACCTCCTTCTCTGACAATGAACTTCATATCTGTCATTCGTTTAAGGTATTTACGCACCTGTCGGTCAGAAACACCGATATTCGTAGCCATTTCAGCAATTGTGATTCCCGGATTAGAGGAAATCATTTTGTAAATCATACGCTGTGCTTTTAGGAACTCTTTCCGGAACTTGTTATCCTCTTTTAGGAACTCCTTTTCTGTTCCGCTAACTTCTTTTAGGAACTCTTTTTCACTCATTACGCCATCAGTTCCATAATTCAAGTTCCACAGTATCACATGAAATTCCGATGCATTTGACTGAAATTCAGGAATATGAAAATTAGGCAGTCCCTCAAACCTCTTATAGGAATCAATTATCTTCTTCATTCCGCTACCTCGCCGTTCCATTAGCCCCAATCGGCTGAAGAAATCAGCCAATAACGGATTTCTTCTTTTGGATGGTACAGTAAGAGGATTCAACTGCTGAATAAGCCTGCCGTCCATCATTCCTCCGGGAGAGTATATTTCCAGCCTGTCATCGTACATGTCAATATGAATCTCACTTCCCATCTGCAAGTAATCACGATGGATGATGGCATTCGCAATCGCTTCCGTCACCGCACGTTCTGGATAATCTGGAAGTTCTTCACGATGGTCACTTTCTTTCCACCATTTCTTTCTTGAATTATTCCGCACAAAAGACACGGCATCCTGCAATTGTCCGATTACACACCCCTCCAGCTCAACATCATCTATCGCTTCGCCCAAGCCGCTGGTCATATCCAGCCCGTTCCATCGCGTGCAGAATATACGGGACTGTCTTATCGGAGATTCATCTGCCAATAAAGCACCGGCATTTGTCAGATTGCCGTTTTCATCAACGATACCCCATGATACAAACTCGCTGTCTTCAAACGAGCGTTGCAGCCTTTTGTAATGAACAGACCTGAGTTTGGTAAAAGCCATATCCTCGAATCTGTAGTTTGAAGGCAGACTGTCGTATGTTCTGCCGGCTCCTTTCAGAACGAGACTTTTCAGTTGAATACGATCAGCAACGACAGATTCATTACCGATACGGACGAAAGCGAGACGCTGCTTGTCACCGATATAGTAATATGGTGTCTCCTGTCCAGGATATACATGTAGCAGCACAAGCTTCTTACCGTCTACATCCTTTAGTTCAAGCTTGATTGCCGGAACAGGATCAAGTTTGCTCTTTATCTCCTCACTGATTTTCTCAGCGTCACCCTCTGCATCAACAAGCCCCAACACATGATCATCATCACTAATGCCAAATATCAGTGTACCACCTTCGCCATTGGCAAAGGCAGAGACACTTTTGAGCCAACTTTTAGGCCGTCTGACCTCAAGCATCTGTTTCTTGTCGTAGGCGGTCGCTTCGCCGATTAATGTATGTATATCAATTTCCATATCTATTTCCCAAATATTAGCTTATATGACAATTTAATTATTTTTTATCTTATGATATATTTGCAATTTATCTTTATCGACTTTATAGGATGAGATAAATCCAACATTTTTCAATGCTTCCAATAGTCTTCTGTTCTGTATATTATCCGGCAATTTGGCTCTCTTATCCTGATTACATACTTCATGATAATCTCCTTCCACAGAAGCAACTAAATGTGCTATTATACTATGGTTATCAAGACCTGCAGTAATCACATAAACAACCAATTCCAACTTTAAGGACTCATTTTTAGAAATATCAGCAAGAAGTGACGCGAATGCATCTGCATTACATGAAATCCGTCCATTCTCAGCAAGAATCATCAACCTGGCTTGCCCCACATTCTTTAACTTGTCAACATTCGAGAAACTATCACTGAAAGACCTTAATAGCTTTCTATAATTGTCTATTTCTAAAACTTCACTGCCAAATAAAGATACAAACATCTCCTCCCTATTGCTTAAATCCTTCGGATAAGCTTCACTAGAAAGTTCTGTTGCGTAATGATTGATATAAGACTCCAGCCATTCATCTATTCTATTTTTGTAATCATGATAGCATGATACATTTTCCCATGTCGGTAATATTATTTTAGATTCAACAGCTATATCATACATTTCCTTGTCTTCTATTTCCAAGAAACTAGCTATATGGTTATGCTGTCCCGTCAAGTATATGACCTTGACATCTGATGGAATATGTTCGTTAGTCAGCAAGAACATTAAAGTTTCAGAACTTTCGTCCTTGTTCTCATCTTTAAGGCATTGGATTACCGTAGATATGTTTTCCCTTACATAACCTACAAACGATTCGTTCCCAGTAGCCTTTATTCTCGTAAAATTAAGATTTCCGGCAGATATGGTCTTATCGTCTTTATAAAGATGTCTTGTAATAAGAAGCATATTCTCTAGACTGATTTCGTAACAATTATGCTCAATTACATAATCCAGCAAATCGTCTGAACCATCGCACAGATTTACAAAACAACTGGTAGAAGCCAGTTTAAGCGACCGCTCCAATGTAATATCATCACAATGTTCGACAAGGAACTTGAAATTCCCATTAACCCATCCTTGTTGCTCTTGACCTAATTCCGGGCAGAATTTCAGATAAGCCTCAATAAGATTTTCCTTTTCTGCATCATTCCTCCAATTTATAATGTTATTCCAAGAATTTGTATATTCGATAAAGTGCTTAAATACCTCATACTGTTGCTTACCTTCAGAATAATATTGAGAAATGAATTGTAACGGAGCATTATCACATTCCAAACGGATCATCATGTGCTCAAACATTTCACTATAGATACCATGTGAAGCAACATAATCCAACAAGTCTATATTAAGAATGGCATCACTCTCGAACATATAATCCTTTAATTCCTTGACAAAATTCTCAATCTTATCTATATGATAGTCATACGGCTGGCCCTCCTCTATCTTCATTGACAACAGAAGTTCCCTGTCTGCCAAAGAAACCATTCCTTCATAGAAATATGATATATAATCATAGTAATCTTCATCCAGATAGCCTCTACGTATAAATACATTCATCATAGGGGTCAATCCAAAGCTCTTAAATTCCTCAGTTTCTCCTAACTTATATTGCTTTATCAAGTCTTTTAATCTCAAGGATTTTGCTTTGATTTTTTCCTGTTGGATATGCCTATGCTCATTACGGAAATATGTAATGCCCTCTTCTAATAATGCTATACGTTCGGAATAGCCAATAGCCTTATCAATTTGTTTGAAGTCAATAGAGTGTGATGTTGAACTTATCCCATATGCATAATAATATTTATATGTTATCTCATTTTTATTTATAAGTTTTAGAAATAGTCCATCGTTAACAGCAAGCTCTTCCAAAGAATAATCATGGCGTTCAATATTAATTGACAATGGTTTATATGACAGAGCATGCCAAAGCTTAAATAAAAACAACCTTCTCAAATCAGTCTTACTTAAATTCTCGTCCTGTCTGAAAATCTGTTCTTTTCTAGACAATTCCTCTTCAAGCTTTTCAATAGCTTTCAATGCAAAAGGAATAAATTTAGATTTACTACTGATGCATTTATAAACCTTACCATCCCTACGATGCAATAATGCAAAATCTTGGGGATAATAGTTTTTATACACTATCATTCCCAATAATTTTGTCTTATTAAGACGAGAAGTATTATCTGAACATAGTTTATCTCTATATTGCTTGTATTCATTTACAATATTTGTCAGAATACGCATATCCTGAATGAAAAATGCCATTTCCGACAAATCATCGTCACTGATGCCATCATCTCCGCATCCTTTTTTCTCAAGTGCGGATTTGAGCTTATCCTTGGAGTTAGATGGATTGATTACAGGTATTACTGTCGTTATGAAATCGAAGAACTTTGTTCTTTCTTCATCCTTAAAGATGTCATCTTTAATCGCATAGATAAAAGTAATATGTCTGCCTACTATTTTTGATTCATTGATAAGCTGGTTCAGTTCACGAAGTTTCAAGAATATATTCGGTGTACCGAATCTGTCCAGATCTTCAATAATTACAACATCATAATCAGTTACTTGGAAGAAATAAAGTATTTCATCAAGATGTTTATTGAAAATAGAATTGTTTTCTATAACCTCTATCTCCCCGTCTTTCAAATTCAATTTGTTCAACTTTGAATTGCTATATGATTTGAAAACATAATGAGCAATCTTATATAATGCAAACAAGAGCCATATGGAAGCTGCAAAATCAAAAATTGTATTCCATGTGTTTCCCCAGCTGAAGAAATCATAGATAGAATCAACCTTGGCAAATGAAGGTTCAAACACAATGAGAATACATAGAAACGTCAATACAAAAGCAACCGGATATTTTACCAGTTCCCATTTAGACAAATGTACAATTTTTCTAAAACGGGAATTCGGTACTGTCTCCGTTTTTTCTCTATAGATAAGTTGCTGAAGAATGCTGTATTCTATTTTACGATTCAGACTCTCTATCCGCTTCTCTCTTTCTTTTTCATCTGATTCCCCATCTGAATTACCGATATTGTTGTCTTCTTCATTTGCCTGCAAAGTAGCAAGAGATATGGGCAGGAATTTATAGTCTTTGGCAAAATCTTCCCTTAAGGTTATAAGTACAGAACTCTTGCCGGATCCAAAAGGACCGGTAAGAGCAATGTTTCTTATGTGCTCTTTTTCCGCTGAAGACAAAGCTTCATTTAACTCAATGACGGATTTATATGAAGCATCTGGTTTTTCCAGTTTTTTGGGAAGTAAAGTATCAATTGCCATATACGCTCTATTTTATCAAATAGGTTAAATTCTTTGTTCGTATAATTTTACCATCAACCCATTGGAAATCAACTCTCCCGGCTGCATTTTAATGCGATATATGGGAATCTTGTCCTCTCCCAATGAAATAAAAGTGGACAGGTTTAGTTTCAAGCATGGTTTACCGCTCTTTGTGCCAAAATATACTTTTTCCACTTTATAATAGCCATCGATATTTCCACCGACCATAGGCAAGAAATATCTGATATCCATTACATTGATAGCAGTCGGGATTCTTTCCATCGTATAAGTCTTTGCCGTATGGCTGAGAAAATCCGCATAGTCTGCATCTATTTTCCGAACCAAACCTGTCAGGATATCCTTAATCTCCGGTTTTGGCAACTTATTCAGCGTACCCACATTTCCGATATCTTCGACATGAAGTTCCTTATCAAGCATGAAAGGCTTGCTGACATAGAAATGGGTTTGCAGGCTGTCCAACAGTTCTTTATTCTTATCCACCTCACTTCTTATTGCTTCCGGTTTAACATGAAGAGCTTCCCACATATCGGTCTCTTCTTCTTTCATTAGAGCAAGAACTAGATAGTTACTGTCTGTTTTCGAACGATAAAGCTTGCCATTCAAACGCTGGAAGTTATCTTGAATGAACTGATAACAATCCATACCCTCACGTGGCTGGATTGTCCTGAATGTATATAACTGGTTCAAAGTGCTTTGGATCCGACTTCTGAATTCTTTGCGGACATATTCCCGCCATATGCTTTGCGCACTTTTATTGTCTCGGCCATACAACGAAACAATGTACAGGAAATTCACGTCATAATGGCATAGCAAAAGTGTATCACGGTCAAACAGACGATTTTCAAACTGACGGTTCAATTGGACACTGCCTTCTTGTGTTTTCAGCTCTCTATCATCAAAAGAAAGGAATTTTGAACCTCCTTTCTGTCTGTTTGGAATTCGAGCGCTAATGAAAAAATTAGGTATCGGATTATATCCTTCCGTCAGCGTATCCCTCAGTTGTGGCTGTTCTCCATTACCGTCACCATCAAGGAACAGATTCATATTCCACTGGATGACATTTCTAGCGTATGTGTATTGCTTGTATATGGATTTGTCGCCAAGCTGAGTCCGGTCATTCTTGGAGCGCTTGTAATATTTGCTGTCTCCGATATAATAAGTCAGCTCAGACTGTATATCGGACTGCTCGATAAGTCCCTGTCCGATGAACATGTGATCAACAAGTTTCCCGTCTTTCTGTTCGGTAAGTTCCTTCGGCAAGTTCTGTTTGTCGTTACCGCCGATAAGGGTATCAATCATCACTTCGAAAATATACTCGAAGTTTTTAGCAAGCAAAAAGTCTTCCGCCTGCCTATTCATCGCAATTTTATACTCTCTGTCAAAGAAAGCATAACACAAATCCCATATACGCAGAGCTTTATCTGAAAAATACTTATACTTAATCTGTTTCAGTCGTATGCATCCCATATTTTTCTTGATATAGGTCCGTCTCAGTTTGTCGGGATTTATCAAATGATAATGAATATTGATTTCAAAAGAAAAACCATGCGTTTCACGTATGTAGTTCAATATCGAGAAGTAGATGACAAGCAGTTCCTCGTCAAAATTAACCATCTTCTTTTTGTTGACGGGGTCAATATAGACCGGAATATCGCTTTGTATAAAGGCTGGTGATGATGTTATAGTCTTGTTCCAGTTGATTCTGTTATAACCGGAATGTACATTTTTAACAATAAAGGTAAAATAATCCTGATTGTCCCGATTGAAGTCACGTAGTGCGATTATTACATCCAGCAAAGTATTGTGCTTCTGTTTCCGGCCTCTGCTTTCTGTCTGGTATTCCTTGCTTTCAAGTATATTGTCATTATGTATCTTCTTATATACACTGATAGTTCTGTAAATCCATATTGAAAGAGTGGAAAGAAACTCCTTGTATTCCTTGCACCCTTCTTCTGTGAACTTGGACTTTATTTTGTCTGATTCAAAGTCTATGATTTCCTGCGGTGATGCACCGAATATCGTATCATCACTGTTTTCTTCATTCTGTTCACCGGTCAGGACAACTTTTGGCAAAAAGAAAATGACGTCTCTTGCTGTCTTGCTATAGCAATACCCAACATACTCAAATGAGTAAATTTCTTCCTTGGCAGGAATAGCAACTACATCCTTGAGCACGTCTCTTACCGTCATTTCGTCTTTAACTTTGGCGTCCAAACGGTATGGATATCCTTCAATGAAAAGCAACATAACTTAAATTCGTTCAATTTTAATACCCCAATCTGAATTATTCACTAATTCCATGAATGGGGATATATTATCATTAGGGCCATCACCCCAACCTTTCCATAAGTACACTTTCTCACCTTTGTACTCGCGCGGTTCAAATCGTTTTTCATTCTTTGTTCTGTCACCTTTAGACTTTTCAAGGTAAGTAAAATACCCATCTTCATCTTCAATCAAATGTTTAGGCTTCTTGCCTTGTAAATTTCTCCAATTAGAAATAATGTCATTTACAGACAAGTCTGGATAAAGGCTCGTATATACTTTGAATAGCTCTGTTGCAAGATAAGTCTTTTGAACTGCCTCTCCACCATTGATAGAATATTTGATAGAAGCGGTATTAGTATCATCACTATCAAACATGCTTTCCTCATATTCATCATCTCCATCATCAGGTTTCAAACCCAACTTATCCATCATTGAAATAATGAGTAGCTTGCTGTCTTCAGCATACAATCTAGAAAATGAAAAATCTTCAGTTGGAGGGAAAATATCGGCATCACCGTCCTTGCAGACATCATTCCACAGATAGAATAATATTTTGTTCCTAAATAAATTATAGGATATGACCTTCGCAGGTGGATTGACGAAATAATCGCCCAACATCTTGTCTTCTGAGCCAGTGTCCTTCAGGATACGTTTATTGACCTCTTTTTGGAAATCAATCCAACTATATTTCAGACCACAAATATCAATCTTCCAATCCGTATTCTTGTACTTAATCGGTTCATACTCCCAATCCCAACGACGTTTGAATGCACTGTCAATCGGGAAAAGCGACTGGTCTGAGGTATTCATCGTGGCATAGATATAAAGATTTGACGGCAGGCATAGTTCTCCTCCCTTTATTCCCGGATTATCAGCACCAAGTTGATCTTCCAAATAGGACCTCAAATCTGCATCTGCCTTGATTGTGTATTCAGATTTTCCGCTTTCATCTCTGTCAAGAAGTTGGAATAAATCTCCAAAAATTTGGGCACAGTTTCCTCTATTGATTTCTTCAATTATTAGATATACATTTTTATCCGTTTTATCAGTCTCATTCATCTTATACGCTTGAATATAAGCATTTAAAAAAGCCTGAGGAACAAAATTGTATTCTATCGCCTTCTCGACTACCGGGTCTCCTTTTTTTGCGTTAGCAAGATCATCATCTTCATAATAGGAGGCCTTTACTTTACCTTCATAGCGGTACTGTTTCTTCATTGTAGGCTTATATGCACCTACAAATGTAGAGTAATCACTATCCGGATGGAATGTGGTCCTGAAAATATTTTCTTTTGGAACTTTCTTTTCTTCTGGACATCCTTCATACTCTCCAAGAATTTCCTTAATCTTATGAGATTTGCCAGTTCCTGGAGCTCCATAATATATAATTTGACGAGACTCTTTTTCTATCACATTTTTTGTTGAATCGGTTGGCACTTCTACATACAGCACTGTTTTCTTTGGATAAAGATTCAGTGTTGTATCTACCATCTTCTTGTAATTAGGTAGGTTATCACTATCTTTATTTATAAATTCATTCCCACTCAAAGCTATAAATGGATGAAGGTTCTCTCTGACGAATGATTTAAAAATTCTAAATGGGCCAACATCTTCTTGATCATCTTTTGCTACTACATTGCCGGTAGAAAAGCTATCATATATGCCAAATTGTTGGAAAATAATTTCCTGCCCTTGATTTCTTATTTTGAATTGAGTGGCTTCTGAAAAACAAGTTAATATTTCTTTTATGCCATTGCTAAGAGATGTACTTGTAGGTGAATTTTGTAGCCAGTGTTTGAGTTCATCTCTCAATAATTCAGGCGACCAAGCTGTTAAATACAAATCAAGATATTTCATATTTAGGGCAAACTTCATTATTTTTCGATATCGTTCGCCGCCTGTTCTCTCTTTTGTATCAGTTGTTGGGTAATCTACATAGGAAAGTTTTGCCAAATGAAAGATTAATCCAAGTCCGACCTGTAACGCTTCAAGTTGAGATGTTAATAGCGGATTCTTATTTAGAGTATCTTCATCAACATTGTAATTGTCAATGATATACCTCATATATTCTTCTTTTAGAATGAGTTTCGTTTTATCATTCGATTCTATTTCTTCTGCATAAATAATTTCGCTACTCTTGTTATTTGCACAATACAATGCATATGAGAGAGCTACAACGGAAGCTATGTCACTCAAGGATGATTTAATACCCAATCGGCAATCTAAATCATCACGGTTATTAATCTTGGTTGGTAGATTTATCATGGTAATAATTATTTATTCTCGTTATTTTTAATTTCTTTTGCTATTGCATAAGCCAGATAAGGCGGTACAGCATTCCCGACTTGTTTCATCTGGCATGTTTTTGATCCATAGAAGATAAAACTATCTGGAAAAGTTTGTATTCTCGCCGCTTCGCGAGTAGTTATACACCTGTTTAAAGTTGGATGAGTAAATCTACCAGATGATGGCGTATCAAAACGAGTCGTTATTGTAGCTGCTACTTCATCCTCAAGTAAACGGCAGTATGTACCGCTATATATGGATTTAGTACGCTCTTCTTCTGGAAGTACCTTTTCTCCTACACCAACAGGAATCATAGACATTCTTCGTAAAGCTGTTTGATTATGTTTTGTTGCCACATGATTATATAACACGCAGTTACTTCCTCGTAAATCTCTTTGTAAATCTGATTCGGGCAATTTACTATAGGATGATTCCTCTTTACCCTCTCCTGAAAGGATGATGGGTAAATCAGAAATTGCATCTTTTACGCTATTATGTATTCCATTTGGCTTAGGCAAATTTACCTCAAGGCATCCTTTTTGGCCAATAAATACTGCTCTTCGTCTATCTTGTGGCACCCCAAAGTCAACAGCTCGAAGTATACCGCAACAAACCTCATAACCTAAATCATTAAAAGCCCTAATTATTTCATCTTTAAAAAATCCATTTTCTGTCGTTATTATATTCGGAACGTTTTCTAGCACAAAATATTTGGGAGAAAATTCTTCCACAAAACGCACGTATTGTTTAAAAAGGAAGTTCCTAGGGTCATTAACACTTAACCGCTTACCTTTTTGCGAAAAGCCCTGACACGGTGGTCCTCCAACTACGATATCAATAATCGGGTGCGTTTTATGTATTTCTTTAAAATCAAGATCGCATATATTAGCAGCATATACTTCTGTATTTGGATGATTCTTTTCGTATGACAACGCAATATCTTTGTCATATTCAATAGCCAAGGCGATTTCAAACCCTGCTTTAATAAATCCTTGAGATAGTCCTCCTGCTCCAGCGAATAAATCAGCTACCTTCATTTCTTATTTATAATTCTTTGCAACGCTATATTATAATAATCTTCATTTAATTCGAACCCTATAAACTTTCTATTTAGGTTCTCACAAACAACCCCAGTACTACCACTTCCCATAAATGGGTCTAAAACGACATCATGTTCGTTTGATAATATTTCTACAAAATGCTGTAATAATATCTTAGGCTTTTGCGTAGGATGTTTTCCCAATTTATGTTCAGCAGCAGTTATAGTCGAGGTTTCAATGAAGTCATGAATGGCTTTCCCGTTATTGTTAAAAGTCCCAGTATGCCCATCATTGATAAAGTAAAGCCATGGTTCTGTTGAATTCAAGAAATGTAAATTCATATTACGTGGCATTGGATTTGTCTTATGCCATATCCCAACAGTTTTGTAATAAAATCCAGTTTCGGTCGCAAGAGTAATAATTGTTTCTACTTTAATAATAGACATAAAAATTATTAAACTTCCCCTAGGTTTTAATACTCTACTACATTCTTTTAGGAATAATTTCATTACTTTACTCCATTGATTATACTCCATGTCATCCCATCCCGAATATGCAAAATGGTTATTTCGCATACCTTTCATGTTCGTCCCTCGTTTGTGCATGAAAATACCTAAATTATATGGCGGGTCTGTCAATATTAAATCAATTGAGTTATCAGGCAATTGCTTAATCAAATTTAAACAATCCCCACAATCAATAGTTGAATTAGTTGTTATCTTGTTCATTTATATATTATGCAATAAGTATATATTTCCACAATATAATCTTTAATCAACATCATATGGCTCATACAAGTCCTTTAAATCACACTGCAGCACCCTTGAAATTTCAATCAACTGTGGTGCACTAGGTTGTGTAGCATTAGTACACCACCGACTTATTGTCATCTTTGATACCCCAAGTTGTTCGGCTAAATATGTATTTGTGATCATCTTTTCAGCCAATACAACCCTAATCCTATTTTTATATACCTTCTTTTCCATAGAAAAATCTTTCTACATTTATGTGCAAAAATAAACATAAATGTAGAAAGAATCAAGTAAACAGTGGATTGATTCATCTTACCTTCTTCTATAACTTTTCCTTCCACTCTGTCTTTTTACAACATTTATCGCAAATATCAGACACCTCCTCCTATACACCTCTTCCTCCTCATCCGGCCTTCTTCCGTCCCAGCGAAGGTCTGAATCGGCGTTGCCACCGCCTCCGCCGGATGAAACAGCAACAGGTTGTCCGCCAATCAAAGCATCAGCGATGTTAAATATCCGTTCCCGCACAGAAGGCTCAGCCAGCTGGTCAAGAAACGTCTGCATCTGTTCTGTCTGATTATCGTTGAGATCCGTCAGTCGTGCATACTCATGTTGCAGCCATTTAAGTTCCCGATAGTCCAGCAACACATTACTCTGCACCGCCTGTATTTGCTGTTCGGCATCCTTCCGATACAGTTCCTCAATCTGACGGACAATCTTCACGAATCGGCTGGCGATAGACCTGTTCTGCTCCTCAATCCATTTGTCAACACCGAATATCGGAGGTTTACTAGTGATTTGTGGCGGCTCAAAATCTATCTTGTGATTGCGGAAAGGTTGCGCCAGTCTACCGACACGGTCTATATTCTTTGTCATCTGCTCCAGTTCCTGCTCCTTTTCTTGAAGCTTACCTGCCTTGTCTTCAAGCTTTGACTGGTATTCGGAAATCTGTTTTTGTATCCTGGTCTTTTGAATTCCATATTCCTGAAGAGCGATTTTGCCGGAAGCCAGAGACTTCTCAATTTCTTCAAGTTGGGATTGAGACCTGAATATCTGTGCTTCCAACCTCCGTATCATAGTCTGCAGCCCCTTGACTGCTCTTTCCGCCTGTTTTGCCTCTTTAGCCAATTTGCGGATATAGTCTCGCTTGTGCAAATGCTGAACATTGCGCCCAACAATACTATCACCACGTTCCAGTCCGTACTTACTACCTACCTCTTCATAAAGTGAGGTATGCATTTCCCGAAGAATATGGCCATACTCATAACGGCTCTTGCCAAACTTAGCCGACCACATGACGCATTTGCGTCCGCTTTTGGCTCGTTGTCCGACAGGAACGATCAAGGCATGGATATGCGGGCTGCTCTCATCAAGGTGAACCTGGAAGCCGACTATGTTTTCCTGTCCGTACCGTTTGGCGCACCAGTCATAGACATCTTTTGCCCATTGTTCGATTTCCGGACATCGTTGGAGATGGCTGTTGTCTGCTCCCTTGTCCAGATTTACGGTTTGGGACCCAAATGCCATCTCAAGCGTACGGTCATGATTACCTCCGAAGATAAATTTCGCACAACAGTTCGGTTGAATTTTGCTGTCTGGTTTGAAAGGCTTCCAGCCTAGTTCAGTCAACCGTTCCTGCAAACGTACTTCAAGCGATTTCTCTTGATAGCCTAACGGATGAACTTTCCCATCGGGCCCAATCTCAAAATTCAGTTTCATTCGGGTCTTGTCATAGTGATTGGTCGGATCCTGATTCTTCCTGTCAATCTTGTCTTCGTCCCAACGCCTTTCGTTTTCATTCGCCTCTGCCGTGCCGAATGACTTTCCTGCTTCAACATGCATGGCCTGTTTTATATCTGTACTCATATAGGATATTCTTTTGATAAATGTTAATGTTTGAGCTTGCTCCTATGCCAGTCTGCTCTGCCAGACAACGACCGGATTTTATTACCGTTAGGCAAAAAGTCCTTATTGTGTTATGGACTTTCTATAAATTCCCGGAACAAGTTCCTTTACTATTCAATAAGTTCCAGAGCCAGTTCATCAATGAGCAACTGCAATGCTGGATTGTGTTGTATCATCTGACGGAGTATCTGCCTCTTTGATGGTGAATACAGAAAGAAGTCTGCAATGTCCAATCCTTGGCTGCGTTGTTCTTCATCGGATGTACATTCCAAGACATTGGACACAACAACCCGCTTGCATATCTCAAACAACAAAGCTGACTTTTCTTTCCATTGTTCAGTTGCTCCTAGATCAGGGATGAGAGTAACCTCCCTGCCTTTGAGGACCTGCATGGCTTCACTATTAAAACAACCGTTCTTACCACCTGTTGCCAGCCATATATAATCGGGGATAAAATGGCTCATTACAACAGCGGTCTTTTCACTTTCCACCAGCATTACCGGAGACGATGAATTTTTCAGAAGATGTTCTCCAAACAGACATTGCTTCAAATGGAAATCCTGCAACTTCAACTCGGAATGCGCCCAGCTGACAAAAGCCTGAGGCTCTTTAACCCGATGTCCTGTCTCGACATTATAGCACATTACCTTGCCGGTTCTCACCTGCCCATTTATATCTGTCTGCCAGAAAACCGCTGCGCCTCCCCATTTTGAAGATGTCCCTATGCGATACATTTCAAACAATCGACTTGCCTCATTTTCGCCAAATACATGACAGAAATACTGATATAAGGGGTTGATTGAATAATGTGACAGACTCCTTAACACATAAGATGAAGGAATATATGAAAGGACAATACAAGACGGAGTTTTATCCGCCGTCTTATAAGGGGCAGAAAGAAGTGACTTGCCGCTTTCCTCATCCATTTCCAACACATCAGGATTATCCTTGAAGTATTCCTTAGGTGTATAGTGGTAGCCACAACTGTTTTCATGATCACACTTACCAACATTAGCGGGAAAGCTAATGCTGCCTTGTTCATCAATATACCTGACAAAACATCGGCTTTTACCACAGTTCGGACAAGTAGTCTTGCTTCCAGGGCGGTATTTCTGCAAATGGAATCTGTATTCACTCATGGTCTTCTGATTTTAGTGTGGTTGCACTCTGCACTTTTGCACTTTGAGATGATTGCACGGTATCTTGACAAGATGAAAGTGCAATAGTGCAAGGTGCATCAGTATTTTCTGTCATAAGTTTGCGATAGACTCCATGCTGAAGCTTTTCTATAAGAGGGTGCTTAAGCCGGCATAATTGGTCAAGCGCATAATAGACGGTACGTCGGGACATATCAACTTTTCTACCGGCAATAACAGCATCCCCGGAAGTGAACCGTTCTTCCAACAGAGAAAGCCACGCTTCCTTAGTTTCGCCGATATTGTTTATGACAATGGTTTCCTGAATCCTTCTGTATGTTTCCTCATAATAATCAATCATACGGATTGCCGATTCTACAGAGTCCCGCTCAATATATTGCATATCTCCACTATCAGTAGCCCATTTCATTACCTGAAACAACAGGGCAAGACGTGCTACATGGCCATTGAGTTTCATCTTCCGGCTTTCAACATCCGCATCATCCTCAATGGCATTTACAGCATCTATAATTCCATTGTACCATTCATAAAAGTATTCTTCCGCATCGTCAGACATTGTAAGGATACGGGGATTGACCGTTGTACCCTTGTCATCAAGGATACAGGGGATGCTTAAGATTCTGTTGATTATTGTCCTCCATTGATTCATGATATCAGGACGGGCTGTATTCCGTTCTTCCCGTCTCCATCCGGATATCTTCCTGTTTTTGGGATAGACAAACAGAAAACGGTCAAGCAATCCATTGGCAAGGAATTCTGCACGGAAGACTTCCTGCAGCATATTTGTCTGTACTGAACCGATGACATTTATACATGGATTCTTGATTAGAACAGGACGTGATTCTGATTTGCGGATAATCTTTAACGGCTGTCCGCTATAAGCTGTCAGCAGATCTTCAATGAGGTTGTTCTTGCTGTTGTACCTTTTGACGGAATTGAACAAAGCCAGGATTTCATCGACGACCAATGTTATCCCACGCTGATTATGCTGATGAATATTCATCATCGCCTCCGGGGTGGAATCATAAATGACCGTCGTTACAAAATTCGGCTTCTTGAGCAGTTGTTCTTCCCCGTCACTTCCGTGCTTGCCTGCAGACATGGCTCTTTCATATTCGTCATATTCCTCGTTATATTTCTCATGCAGCCGGTCATCATACTCATTAATCGGCTTATAGATAAAACCGAGGGGAGGAGTCTTTCCGAGCCCGGGACGTCCGACCAGCATCATATAAAGGGATGGGCAAGTTTTCCACTCGCCCTTTATACGGATATGACAAGAGTTGCCTATTGCAGTAGCAACAGCAGAAAGAACAATAGAAGCAGTATATTCCACATTGAAATTTTCGTATCTGGCAAGATTGAGGATAATCTCCTGTATCTTGTCCGGGAAGGCGTCCAACGGAAGACCTGTTTCCGGAATGCCTTCCACTTCAGAACGAAGCATATTGGTCAAATGAATGGTGTCAAACATAGCCACCTCCTTCCTGTTTGGGAAGTTCATCACCAATAGCGAAAGCTTCATAGTGGAAACGACGCAGAAAGCGGTCTACGTCTTCCTGCGTGTACCAGTATTTATCACCTTCACGCGAGTAGCCGAGATAGCCGTTGTCTCGCAACTTTTTCAGATACTTTTCTTTGATGTTCAATTTCTCCATCAAAGACTTGTTGTCATATAGACGGTGTCCGCCTTCATGAGCCGGAGGCGGCAGTTTCTCTTGTCTCTCCACTATGCTGAGAATCTTTTCAAGCAATTCCCGGTCGCATAGCTTCTCTACATTCGTTTCTTTAGCCATACTTAAAACAATTATGGCCGATTGCCCTGATGCACACTCAGACCTTCAGCCTGGTTATACGATATGGTACGATTGTGCACATCGCACCAGAATCACGGCACGAATGTATGAAATAGCTGAGGACTAATAAGTTACAATAAATTATCCAATATTAGGACAGGTGTTATGGAAAGTTATGATTCTGCCACAACTTTACATATAACCTATTGATTACCAGCAATAAAAAAGAGAAAAATAAAATTGAAAAAATCGAAGATTGCCAGATGATGCAAAACAAAATGCATAACAAGCCAGAAACTAAGACTTGCCAAGAACGAAGATAATACTCTTAGTTTTTTGTCACTTCTGAAAAAACTTGTCGATTTCTCCGGCATTGTTAGGGACGGGCATATCCCTCCTGTTCTGCCGGGACTGTCCGATACCGGTCTGTTCAAATAGTGCGTTAAGTTCGACATCGGGGAAGAGTCCGTTGCCGAACTCCCAAAAAGTCTTCTGTTCGTATTTGGAATATTCAGGATAATCGCCGCAATATATTCGACCACACATATAGGCAAGAAGAGCCTTTGTCCCTTTCCAGCTATAATGGGACCCGACCACTTCAATATATTCGGCTTCTATTGCTTTCGCAAAGATTGTACGGGCAAGTGAAGTATCAAGCCTTCCCGACAATACAACCCCTTTGGGGGAATCCGGACATTCAGAATGATTATCTATGGGTTGAACGGTTTGCTGGTTCTTTTCCCTAAGTTTGATGCGTAACTTTTCCGCTCCGTATGCAAATACACCCGATAAGACAAGGGCGGTGAAAATGCCTGTTATTACGACAGGATCAGGATGGTTGTTGTCCTTTACCGGATCAATTATCCCAAGACCTATAAGGAGCAGAGTCCCTATAAAAAATACTATTGCAGCAGACCACATGATTATTCTATGGTACCGTTTGAATAGGATAGAAAGTAACAATACCAGAACAAATGCACACACCAACAATAGGAATACCTGCGTAATAGTCATCTCAAATCAATTTAGGTGTAAAATTAATGAATGTTTTCAATAGCCATCTACATTCATCAGACAATTTCGAGAGAAGCAAAATCATCTTTCAGGCGTGCCACCTCTGCGGACAGTGTTTCGGGCAGGAATTTGGCATAAACCTTTTCGGTGACATCCGTGCTTCCATGACCGAGCAAACGACTGACAACCGACATGGAAAGTCCCTTGTTCAGAGCAAAGACCGCAAACGAATGCCGGGCCACATGCATTGAGAGGGTAAACGGAAGCCCTATCTGTTCTCCGACAACCGCCAGCGACTGATTGATACATTTCGTTGCATTGTTACGGGCTTTGTACAGAGCTTCTGCATCATCAAGATCCAGATCGTCCTTTACTAAGTTGAATACATACCGGCATCCGACACGTTTCTCCTGCCATTGCTGTAATATATGTAATGCAGGTTCAGTGAGCGGTATGACATGCCGTTTGTTTGTCTTTATCATAATCTTCCGCAACTCTTTCCTTGCGAAGTCGATATGTTTCCATTGCAGGGTCATCACATCCACTACACGGAGACCGCAGGCGTGGAACGCAAAGAAGAACATCTCCAAAAATTCTTTTCTACGAGGTTCAGTACAGGTCTTGTAATATTCAAGCAATGCCGCCATCTGTTCCTTACTTAGACTTTTGCCGTCAAACTCTGCCTCTTCTTCAGAAAGCGATACCTTAGTTACAATGCGCATATCCTGAATTCTGGCATTGACTGCAGGTTCCATCATGCCCATCTCGCTCGCATAGGCGCAAGCTTTCAATATCGGCGTCAAGGCATGGTTAATTGTCGCATCACTGTTCAACTTTACGTCTCTACGCCAAGCTATGTAGCTGTCCAGCAGTTCCGGAGTCATATCGCCTACATAGATTGCATCGGGTCGATAGGACCCTTGTTTGGTTGCCCGTAGAAAGGTCTGGAAGATATTCATGCAACTCTTGCCATTTTCATAACGGCTCCTGCCAATCCTGTTTCGGGAGTAATCGGACGAAAGGCGCTCCAAAGTAAATTCCACAAAATCCTTCCCTTGGTCTCGCCGTGCAAGCGGCTTGTCTGCAAGGAAGCCCGCCACAACTTCGGCTGTAATCTGATTCGGATTCCTCTCATTATACTCCGCAAGCAGACTGTCAATCCGTTCAACACGGGCCAGTAGAAGCTGGTTAAGACGTTTATACTCGCTTCCGTAACTGACTCGCAATTCGCCTCGTCCCTGATTGCCGTTCTGATTCCAGTCAGCAATTTTTGCAAAGACATTTGTCGTTTTGCGGATAATCTCCCTGTTCCAGGTATATTCCAAAACGACAGGGTAAACTTTGTCCGCTTCCGCATCTTTGGGGACACGGAGCCGGTATCTGCCAAGTGGATATAGTCTTTTTGGTCTTCCCATACGCTTTTTCCTCCTTTTTTAATATTCCCGAGGAGAAACAAAGGTAATGTATTTTAGACAAACAAACTCCGATTTTGAGCGAAAAACCGTAATTTAGACAAACAAATCGCACCGTTTGAGACTATAAAACACCAGCGCGACAAACAAATCATCTTTGTTTATCGCGCTGATATCCAATTATTTAACCTATCAGTAGGCTATTAATATTCTTCCTCGTTGAAAAAGAAATCCTCTTTGCTCGGATAATCCGGCCAAATATCTTCTATACTTTCATAGATTTCGCCTTCATCTTCCATCTCCTGCAAGTTTTCGATTACTTCCAACGGAGCGCCCGAACGCATTGCATAGTCAATCAACTCATCCTTTGTAGCAGGCCAGGGAGCAT
>ERZ1027014.507-NODE-507-length-19064-cov-13.345941_pt1 | contig 19064 bp, 19 predicted proteins | sample MGYA00519287_ERZ1027014 | MGnify/ENA primary metagenome ERZ1027014 (study PRJEB26926, sample SAMN06164698) | human gut metagenome | biome: ENVO:00009003; feature: ENVO:2100002; material: ENVO:00002003 | host: Homo sapiens | place: USA | collected 2012 ...
GGCTCGGAGATGTGTATAAGAGACAGCTGCACTATATTATTGTAAAATGGAAAGATACCGTTGATAAACAGGAAGTGTCACAAAAGGTACGCAAGTTATATGCAGGAGCGGTGGAAATACCGGGAGTTTACAATGTGATCGTAAAGGAGAAAGTCACACCTCGTCCAAACAGATATGATCTGATGATCGTGCTGGATATGGATGAAAATGCGCTTGTGGCCTGGGATAACAGTGAACTTCACAAAAAATGGAAAGCAGAATACGGCAGTCGGATAGAAAGCAAATGTATATTCGATTGCGATTATCATGCAGTTGGTGAATAAGAATAAATGACAGGATCAGGGCAGAGGATTGGAAAGAAATTTACTGGTTCAGGTGGTTTCTCGGTTGAAAGAACTTTCCGTGAATAATGTAAAACTGGCGTGTAGTTTATATGCCAATCCAGGACAAGAAGCGTTCTATGAAAAATTTGGCTTTCAAAAACTGCCAAATGACAAATATGGGTATGGGGAGGACGTTATAATAAGGTTACATTGAAGAAAGTCAGTAAAATCAAGTGTTTCCGTTCATTTTCCCAACACAGAAATGAAGCACTTTCACCATGATTTTGAAGAAAATCTGCCCGGGTTGGATTCAAAATGATATGTAAAGAAAGATTTGTAGCAATGACGTAACATGAACATCTGGTTTTGTTACAGATAAAAGTTTAAACGAAAGAGAGGTCACAGTAATATGAAACTGACTTATACAAATGTAAATGGATACCTGATTCCCAATCTCACCTATAAATCTGGTGAGCAGATGGAGCAGCTTGGCAAATATGGATTCTTACGCAGAGATTATCTGAAGGACCATCGAAATTCAACGTATCAGGTGATGCTTTTACAGGATACCATTGGAGAGCATCTTCTGGAAGTGGACAAGGCAGCCAGAGAACGGGAAGAGGTAATACTGAAACAGTTAGAAGAAAAAGAACCATTGCCGGATAAAGAGAAAGATCAGATTGCCTGGGTAAGAGCTGCTAATCAACACAAAGCAATTGCAGAAGAGATTATTCTCAAGGAATTGATTTATGTAGTAAGAAACAAACAAGTCATGGTGGATAGTGATCTGGCAATGCTTTATCAGGTAGAAACGGGAGCGTTAAACAGAGCCGTTAAAAGAAATATTGCCAGATTTCCAGAAGATTTTCGATTTCAGCTTACAAAAGATGAATATGAAAACTTGAAATGCCAATTTGGCACCTCAAATGGCAGTGGAATAGAAAATGGTTATGGTGGCAGACGTACATTACCGTATGTATTTACAGAGCAGGGAATAACCATGCTTGCAAGTGTATTGCATAGCGAGGTGGCAATTAATGTAAGTATAGGTATTATGCGTGCATTTGTAGAAATGCGACGGTTTATAGCCAACAATGCACTTTTGTTTGAAAGGATTAGTAACGTTGAGCTAAAACAACTGGAATATCAGAAAAAGACAGATGAAAAACTGGAGCAGATTTTTGAGTACATATCAGATCATGAGGAGTCTAATCAAAAGATATTTTTTGATGGTCAGATATATGATGCATTCAGCTTATTGATAGGACTGATTCAGAAAGCAGAAATGGAAATTGTTCTGGTAGATGGATATGTGGATGTAGGAACATTAAATATTTTGTCAAAGAAGAAAGAAAATGTGGCGGTGACAGTTTATACACAGCAACGGACAAAATTATCTCAAACAGATGTAGATAACTTTAATGCACAGTATCCTAAACTGGATGTGAAGTACACAAGAGCATTTCATGATCGTTTTTTAATTCTTGATAAAACGAAAGCATATCATGTGGGTGCGTCTTTGAAGGATGCAGGTAAAAAATGTTTTGGAATTAATCTGATTGAAGATGCAGGTATTGTAAGAGATATTTTACAGAGATTGGAATTGGAAACAGAAGAATAGAAAAGTAAGTTATGCAGAAAGGCGTGAGTCATAAGAATATGGCTTGCGTCTTTTTCTGTCTGGAAAGGAAGTGGGGAGCATGGCACAGATTTTTCGTGTAGAGAGAACTAAGAATTTTACGGTAATGAGTAATCACCATTTCAAGAATAAGAATCTGACATTGAAAGCGAAAGGTCTATTATCGCTGATGTTAAGTTTGCCAGATGACTGGAATTACAATATGCAAGGACTGGCAACATTAAGCAGAGATGGGATTGATTCTGTTCGTTCTGCAATTAAGGAATTAGAGCATCATGGATATGTGGAACGTCATAGATTGCGTAATGAGTATGGCTTTTATGGCGATACCGAATATATTATCCGGGAAGTTCCATTAGGAGAAGAAAATGATTAAGTGGAGAAGAGAAGTGCCTAAGGGTGGATAGTCCAATTTTGGACAATCAGGTCATAGGAGATTTCTATCTCCGGACATCAGAAAATAGGAAAACCAGATATGGTAAATCCCATACTGGACAAACCGTTGCTATTAATAATCCATGTTATTAAATATGAATTATTAAAGAACCAGTAAATAAAATATCCATCTTATCAATTCACGTAAGTATTAATAGGATTGGATAAGAAAAGAAAGAATGAGGTATGATTATGAGAATGATGAAAAATAACAGAAATGAAACAATTGTGGTAATCGGGATTGATCATGGGTATGGAAACATGAAAACAGCCACCAGATGCTTTCCATCCGGTGTAGCCAGATATGACAAGGAGCCAATCTTCCAGAATAATCTTCTTGTTTACAATGGCATGTATTACCAGATCGGAGAGGAACACAAGGAGTTCTGTGCAGAGAAAACGCAGGACGAGGACTATTATGTGCTGACATTGGCGGCTATCGCAAGGGAACTGGATGGGAAAGGTATGAACCGGGCAAAGGTACACATTGCAGCCGGACTTCCACTTACCTGGGTAGCTACACAGAAAGAAGACTTTCAGAAATATCTTCTCCAGAATGAATGTGTAGATTTTACATTCCGTAATAAAGAATATCATGTGGAGTTTGCAGGAGCTGATATTTACCCACAGGGATTTGCAGCAGCTTTTTACCGTTTACAGGATTTCAAAGGAATCAACATGCTTGTGGATATTGGAAACGGGACTATGAACATCATGTATATCAATAATTCCCGTCCATTAGAGAAGAAATGCTTTACAGAGAAATATGGAACGCACCAGTGTGTGCTTGCAGTCAGGGAATCTTTGTTGAAAGAACTGGGAACAGTGGTGGATGATCTGGTGATTGAGCAGGTGATCCGTACCGGGACAGCAGATATTGGTGAGAAATATCTGACAGTCATTCGTAAAGCTGCCGGAGATTATACGAAAGAAATCTTTCATAAGCTGAGAGAACGGGAATATAATCCAGAACTGATGCGTCTGTATGTGGTCGGCGGTGGCGGTTGTATGATCCAGAATTTTGGAGAATATGACAAGAGCCGGGTGACAATTGTACGGGACATCTGTGCCACAGCGAAAGGCTATGAAGCAATGACCGTAAGGAAAATCCAGAGAAACGGAGGGATGCTTGTATGAGAAAAGAACGGAAAATCATCAACACAAATATCCGTTTAAATCTTTGTGATGAACAGGACAGACAGGCATGGGAATATTTGCAGACGATGGACAGGGAAAAATATAAATCGTACACCAGAGCAGTTGTAGTTGCTTTAAACGATTATTTTTCCAGAGAGTACAGGAATGAAGCAGATCCGTATCTGGAAACCAGAGAAAAGGAAGATGCTTTTCTGGAAAGAGTGGAAACAGCTATCCGGGATGGAGTAAAAGAATCCGTCCCGATGGCTATGGCGAAGAACCTGCTGGAAATGCTTGTACCGTTTGTAAAAGAATCGGTAGGGGAAATTAATCTGCCGGAAAGAACACTAACAATGGAGAAAACGGATGGAGAGATCGCAGAGGATAATCCGGACTGGGAGAAAGAAGCTGATATGGATGCAGCGTTGGATTTTGCAGACAGTTTTTAGCTGATTATAAAAGAAAAGCAGTCTGGCTTACATAAAATAAATCAGACTGCTTTAAGTGGAGCTATTCTTTTTTCTTGGGTAAGGACGTTTATCATCTGTCAGGTTCAGTAGATAATCAACGCTGGTGTTATGAAATTCAGCCAGTTTGATCAGAATGTGAGTGGGAATATCTACATCACCACATTCATAATTACTGTAAATACGCTGACTGCAATTCAGGATTTCACCCATATTCTTCTGCGTAAGGTCACGATCTTCACGCAGATCCCGTATTCTCTGATACATGTGTTTCACCTCTGGCATAATAATAACTTAGCGAGATATTCACTATTGAAATATAGCGAGAAATTCGCTACACTGAATTTAAAAATGTAGGAGGGAGAAGTACAGAGTGAAAGAGAAAGTGAAAAAGGTGCTGGTGTGGATTTTTGAGTTTGTCTTATTTTGTGGATATTTCTATGTTTTATTCGTGAATCTGGTATGTGGATTTGGATATGGAGGGATAAGCAGCAGAGGACAGGCAATAAAGATTTTGTGTGCTTCGTTCTTTCTTGCAGCGGGATTGCCAGGATTGATCTGGTATCAACATCGTAGACTTATGAAACTGGAGAATTTATTACATGACCTGCTTGAAATTTGCGACAAAATAAAATAGCAGTAGCAGGAAAAAGGACTGACAGTAAAGAATAGTTTTACGAAAACAGAATAGCAGAAAAAGACAATAGCAGTGATAGCATTTCAGACATTATGAGTTGGAGAAATGTTCATGACTGCTATTTTTATGCCTTTCAGCAGAAATAGAAAGCAGTTCAGAAAAAGAAAGACAGAAATAACAGGGAAATAAGGCAGAAAGGTGTTTGTAGATGAGAGGGGTGTACAAACAGGCAAAGAAAAGATATAGGGTGCCGGATACGGCACATGATTGTCCGATACTTCGCATCGGAGTGGTGCATGACCAGCCTGTTTCAGAAAGGGAAAATCTATGAAAGGTGGAGCTTTTCTCTTTCTTCCGCAGTCAGCTCCTGCACCACAAACCCACCGTCATCTCCATTTGGATTTGATAATGTAGGGTGGAAAATATTGCCTGGCGGGTGTCGATTCAGTGGTGGGGAGATGACAGGCAAGTTTCGCAAAGTGGCAAGCCACTCTGCACCGGAGCCAGCCTTTGGGCTGTTCCTAAACTTGCCAGAGGGCTCTGCCCCTTGGAACCCCGGCACGTCAATGGCGTAAGTATTCCTGCGAAATGTCCACCGGACATTTCTACGGAATACTTACTGATTGACTAGGGTTTCACCCTGCACCCACCAAAGGGGCGTTGCCCCTTATGGAATCCCGTTGTTAATTTATCGGTCAGAATGATTTGTCTGTTAATAAAGAATAAAAATCAAGCAAAGAAAGGAGACGAAAGCCTATGAGAAAACGAAATTATACAGTAACCATACGGATGAATAAAGAGGAATACGATCTGTTTCAGAGCAAGGTTAAAGAATCAGGAAGAACACAGCAGGAAGTTGTAATAAAAGCAATCGCAGATTTGAAGATAGCTTCTACAGAGGAAGTGGAAGAATTAAAAAGATTGAACCAGATGTTTGCAGATATTCTCAGTCAGCTTCGGGGAGCTACTACAAATATCAATCAGATTGCAAGAAAGCTGCATACAGATGGAGAAGTTCCAAATGACAGTACGCTGTATTTCTTCAATAAAAATATTCTTAAGTACCGGAAGGAGAGCGAAAAGATATGGCTATTAATAAGACGATTAATAAGCGGACAAATACACATGGAGCAATGAGAAACTGCATCGAATATGTATTGCGACAGGACAAGACCAGCGAACTGCTTACCTATGTAACAGGCCCGTATCGCCATGATGAGATTGACTATGATCTGGTGTACAGAACCTTTCTGGAAGAAAAGAAGATGTGGAATAAAGATACCGGGAGAATGTATGCCCACAACATTATTTCCTGGCATAAGGACGAGCAGATTACTCCGGAGCAGGCATTAGAATTTGGAAAAGAGTTTGCGGAAAAATGGTTCAGTGGATTTCAGACCTTAGTAGCAGTACATAAGGATAAAGACCATATCCACTGTCATCTGGTTACAAATTCGGTGAGTTATGAAGATGGGAGAAAGCTGCATAATACCAAAAAGGATCTGGAACGTATGAAACAGCTTACCAATCAGATGTGCCGGGAGCGAGGGATGACAGTTGCCGAAAAAGGAAGGCACTTTGATGGAAGCCAGATTGAAAAAGGGGAAGTCATTGCATGGAGCAAGGATAAATATAACCTGTTCAGTCAGCAGGTAAAGGACAGCTTTGTAGCGGACTGTGCAATGGCGGTGTTAAAAGCACTGGAAAATTGTATCAGTAAGGAAAAGTTTATAGAAAAAATGAAGCAGTTCGGGTGGAACGTAAATTGGACAGAGAAACGGAAGCACATCACTTTTCAGAACCAGGAGGGGAAGAAAGTGCGAGACAGCAATCTGTTAAAAACATTTCATCTGGATATCAGTAAGGAGGACTTAGAGAATGAATTTAATGGAAATTACGAAAGGGTACGAGCCCGAGCAGAACGAACAAACGGAGCAGATGAAGAGCTTGCCGGATACTACCGACAAGTGGAAGCAGCTTGCGAAGGAACAGGCGACATCACTGGAGTTGGTAACGAAAGAGAGGGACGAGTTACAGGTGAGAAATCAGAAGATGAACGAGTTTATCCAGAAATTTCAGGAAAGGACACACAAGCTGAAAATGGAAAAACAGAATCTATTCTTCGAGAATCACGAAATGCAAGACGAAATTCGGAAATTAAACGACGAAATTCATCGTTTGACAACCGAACTATCCGAAACGCAGAAGCTGAATCAATCGCTTCAGCAGAGCAACGACGATCTGAGGAACAGAAACGGCTTGCAGAGCAGGAGCGAGCAAGAGCTGCTCGAAGAAGAAATAAAAGACGTTCGGGACCGGAACTCTAAATTACAGACACAGGTGAACCAATCGTCGGTGAAAGCGGTTGAACAGGCACAGCAAAAACAGGAAGAAGCAGAAAAACAGGCAAGACAGGCAGAATATCAGGCTGAAAGGGAAAAGAAACGGGCAGATATGGAGATACAAAAAGCCAGGAGAAAAGCAAAATCGGAAATGGAGGATATGAAAGAAATACAGTTTTTCTGGGCTTGGGGATATCTTTGTGTCATATTCTTTTCACTTATTCAGAATGGAGCATTTCAAAGGGATTTAATGCAACTGATCATGTTGCCAGTTAATTGGTGCAGAAAGTATGCGATATGGTTTGAACAGCTGGATTATATGGGATATTCTACGGGAGAGGTAGTTTTTGAACGAATATTTTCAAGTACTGTGATTATGGCGGGAATTGTCGGGAGTGTATTTCTTGTATGGGGCGGAATTGAACGGTATCGAAAGATATGGGATGATTTTTATAAAATGGTTTTGATAGCCAGCTTTTCCTTTATTGCGGTATTAGGAAACTTGATACGGGAATATTTGCCATTTAATCTGCTGTTTGTGATTTTTGTCATAAATGTAGGGGCTGTTCTGATTAGAATATATTTGAATAATAAGAATGTTGGTTATTGAACAATAAATCGAATTTATTTGCTATAATGAATTTCTATATTTTCTTGTCAGTCAGTCCTAACGGTGTTACACTGAAAGAGTATAGAAACTCAAACGATGTTACCTATTGTAGGGACTGGAGCTTTATAAGGTAACATTTTTTTATATGAGAAAGTTAGATAAAACTAATTGCTGAAGGAGATAAGCTATGATGTTTTATGAAAGAGGAGACAAAAGTAAGAAAAGCAGCGGAAGAAAGTGGACAGGTGTAATATGAGAACAGTAACAACAGAGGACAATCCATATAAGGTTGCTGGAGATATACTTTTTGCGTCTTCGGAAGTGGAATCGGATTTCAGAAGTGTTGATTTATATGGATCTTCTGTCCGGAGAAAAAAAGAAGATGCTATATGTTCAAGATTTCATCTTGAGAATGAAAGTGGTACAGGAGATATCGCCGTATATCAGACATTTCCAGGAATGGAGCTGGTCTATAATGATATGCATATGGAATATTGTAATAAGATGCAGAGTCCACGTCCTGGATTTATTGAAATTAATTATTGTCGGGAGGGGCGGTGTGAGTGTGCGTTTGGAGAGCGTAGTTATTGCTATATGGCAGCGGGAAATTTATCCATTTGTACCTTGCATAAGAAATCACATACATCAACATTTCCTACTTCCCATTATCATGGGATAACGATAACGATTGAGTTGGAAGAAATTACAGATGAGATGAGAAGAATCTTGAAACTTCTTTCTATTAATCTTACTCGAATTTCAGAGTTTGCAGGAAAACAGGATTTTTATATGGTTCGTGCAAATGAAACTGTCCAACATATATTTTCGGAATTATATACTGTTCAGGAACATATAAAGCCTAGTTATATCAGAATAAAGCTTCTGGAGCTTTTATTGATACTAACAGAAATGGATTTTGACAGGATTAAGAACGACTATGTTTATTTCTCAAAATCGCAAAGGAACTGTACCAGGCAGATTCATGATTTTATTGTAGGACATATTAAAGAACATTATACAATTGAGGAGTTGGCAGAGCGTTTTGAAATATCACCTACGGCAATGAAACGTTGTTTTAAGGGAATGTATGGTGCACCTGTTTATGCGTATCTCCGGACTTATCGTTTACAAATTGCTGAAAAATTATTACGGGAGGGGAATTTATCTGTAGGTGAAATCGCAACAGAAATCGGATATACAAATCCCAATAAATTTACTTCGGCATTTCGAGGTGAATATGGAATGACACCAACGGAGTATAAAAAGAATGTCTGATTGGATAGAAACTAGTCTGCCAGGTCATTGAGTTTCATATTAGTACCAGATAAAATATGTATTGGTTAGATAATACTAACTAATGCATATTTTTTATTTAGGAGGATTATAATGAAACAGAGAAAATTATTAACAAGTTTGTTTTTAGCAGCAACTTTGTCTATTTCTTTATTGACGGGATGTGGAAATACAAGCAGTAGCACATCTGAAACAAAGCAAACAGAAAACAGTGCTACAGAAGAACAGACTACAAGCGTACAGAAGGAAAGTGAAACTGATGAGAATCAGGATGCAGCAGATCAGCTTTTATGCGATCTGAAAGGTACTTATCAGGAACTGTGGCCGGTTATTCTGGCAGATGAATACGATCAGCTGTGGCTCGATGACAGTGCTGCAATTGTAGGAGAGGATAATGCTCAGGCGGCTGTTGAAAAAATGTCTTCTATGGTAACTGGAACAGTCACCGGTGAAGAAGCAGTGGAAACCTACAAGGATGGAAATATGGCATACGACTGTGAATTTTTACAGAATATAGATCAGTTCACGTTTGACGGAACAACAATATCTGGTGTGGATGAAGAGGGGAATGATGTATTCAGTCATTCTTATCATTACGTAGGTATGGAAGAAACGCGTGGTCTGTACATCTACGAAAGTGATGATGCTGATTCCGGCGAGTTTACCTATTTCTGTATCGCTCCGGATACGATGAAAACTACATGGCACATTGAGTTCAGATATGGAAGTGACCTGGATGCATTGGAAAAATATGATGCAGGTGAATATGCTTATTGGCTGGCAGCAGGAATTTCTGTTGACTATACGAAAGCCGATGTTGAGAACTGTATACAGTTATTCTGTAAAGAGAATCTGTCTGAATAGTGAAAATAAATTTGAGTCGGTGGAAATCGGAGAGATTCTGATGCCACCGGCTTTTTGAGGAGGATATAAGGTCATGAGCAAAAAGAAAAATGCCGAGTTATCCCGGATGTGGGGATTTGCAGGGAAACGTCATTGGTTGACTATTGCCAGCTGCATTCTGGCAGGAATATCCACGGTGCTTTCTATTATTCCATTTGTCTGTATCTGGTTTGTGATTCGGGATATCTTGTATGCGATGAAAAAGGGAGATTTGTCACTGGCAGCTTCCAGTGGGCATTATGCGTGGCTTGCAGTAGCATTTTCGTTACTTAGTATTTTATTATATTTTGTAGCATTATGTTGTTCGCATCTGGCAGCATTTCGTACAGCTACCAATATGAAAAAAGAGGCAATGCACCATATTGTCACGTTACCGCTTGGATATTTCAGTCAGAATGCCAGTGGCAGACTTCGGAAAATTATTGATGACAATGCTGGACTGACCGAAGGGTTTCTGGCACATCAGTTGCCGGATCTGACCGGTGCAGTTGTTATGCCGGTTGCAGTCATCAGTTTGTTGTTTGTCTTTGACTGGAGACTTGGAATCTGTTGTTTGATTCCACTGGCAATCAGTGTATTTTTCTTAAAGAAAATGATGGGTGGAGATAATGCCGATTTTATGTCGGGATACATGACCGCACTGGAAAATATGAATAAAGAAGCGGTAGAATTCGTTCGTGGAATCCCGGTTGTAAAGGTATTCCAGCAAACCATTTACTCATTCAAAAACTTTCATGCAGCGATTGAAGAATACAAAAAATATGCCAGTGGATATGCAATCTGCTGTCGTATCCCATTGACGGGATTTAACATTACTTTAAATGGAACTTTTATTTTGCTGATCCCGACTGCACTGATGCTTTTTTCGGCAGCAAGTGGACAGGCGGATCGTCAGAAACTGTTTTTAGATTTCCTGTTTTACAGTCTGTTTACGCCAGTTTGTACAACAATGATGAATCGAATCATGTTTGCAAGCGAACAGTTAATGGCGGCAAAAAGTGCAGTAAGCAGAATAGAAGCAATTTTGCAGGAAAAACCGCTTAAAGAATCAAATACACAAAAACAGCCAAAGGATGCTTCTGTTGTATTCGAGGATGTTTCTTTTACTTATCCAGGTGCTAAGAAAAAAGCATTGTATCATGTAAGCTTCGAAGTCCCTGATGGTAAGAAAATTGCATTAGTCGGAGCTTCCGGTAGTGGCAAATCTACAGCGGCCAGTCTGATTCCACGTTTTTATGATGTGCAGGAAGGAGACGTCTTAGTGGGTGGTGTGGATGTTCGTGAGATTGCTAAAAATGACCTCATGGATCAGATTGCATTTGTGTTCCAGAACACCCGTCTTTTCAATGATACCTTACTTGAAAATATCAGAGCTTCCAGGCCAGATGCCACACGTGAAGAAGTGATGAGAGCGGCAGAAGCAGCACAATGTCAGGATATCATAGAGAGACTTCCAAATGGTTTGGATACTATAGTTGGAAGTGGAGGAACCTATCTGTCGGGTGGTGAAAATCAGCGGATTGCATTAGCACGTGCAATTCTGAAAGATGCACCAATTATTATACTTGATGAAGCGACAGCTTTTGCAGATGCGGAAAATGAGCATCAGATCCAGCTTGCCTTTGAAGGACTGACCAGCGGAAAAACAGTACTTATGATTGCACATCGTCTGTCCACGATTCAGGATGCAGATATGATTCTGGTCTTTGGTGATGGAAAAATAATAGAACGAGGCAATCATGATGAATTGCTGAAACAGAATGGTGTCTACGCATCCATGTGGAAAGAATATCAGACACAGATTATCTGGAAGGTTGGAACGACTGTGAGAAAGGAGGAAAATCATGATTAACAGATTACAGAAAAAATACGCTCTGAGTGTCCAGGGTGCAAAGGATCTTTTTAAAGCAATTGTTTATTCTGTACTGGCAAATATCAGTCTGATGCTCCCGGTTGCCTTACTTGCAATAGTATTAAATACGATGCTTCCTATGGCTCTTGGAATGGAAGAAAAAGTGGCAGGATTTGCAGGATATACAGTTGTTGGAATTATCATTTTAGTGATTATTTTTGTCCTTCATTATCTGCAGTATACAAAAGCCTATATTGGTACCTATGAGGAAAGTGAACGTAGACGCATTACACTTGCAGAAAAGCTCAGGACGTTACCGCTTGGATTTTTCCATGAACGTGACCTTGCTGATCTGACAAGTACAATTATGGGCGACTGTGCCAGTTTTGAGCATGCGTTTTCCCATACAGTTCCGCAATTTTTTGGAGCACTTATTTCTACAAGTATTGTGTGTCTGGTACTTCTTGTTATGAACTGGAAAATGGGAATTGCTCTTTTGTGGGTTGCACCGGTGGCATTTGCAATTGTTCTTCTTTCACGCAAGTGGCAGGAACTGCTTGCAAAGAAATATATGACAACAAGAATTGATTTGTCAGAAGGAATACAGGAATGTCTGGAAACGGTACAGGATATTAAGGCATGTAATCAGGAGAAAACTTATCTGGAGAAACTGGATGCGAAATTGGATGCAGCAGAAAAAGCGCAGATTTCCAGTGAAATGGTCAGTGCGAGTCTTCTTACAACCGGTCAGATGGTCTTACGGCTTGGACTGGCAACGGTTATTGTTGTGGGAAGTTCGCTGATTTTAAAGGAAAAAATTGATCTGTTTACTTATATTCTATATTTGATCGCAGCCTCCCGTCTGTATGATCCACTTTCTGGAGCTATGGCGAATATGGCAGAACTTTTTGGTGTGAATTTACAGGTAAAACGCTTGAAAGAAATCCAGGAATATCCGTTAGAAAACGGGCAGACAGAGTATCACACCAAAGGATATGATGTGATTTTTGACCATGTGAAGTTTTCTTATGAAACAGGAAAAACAGTTTTAAAAGATGTATCTTTTACTGCAAAACAGGGACAGGTGACTGCATTAGTAGGACCATCCGGCGGTGGTAAGAGCACCATAGCAAAACTGGCAGCTAAATTCTATGACGTGGATGGTGGGAAAATTACACTTGGTGGTGCAGATATCGCAAAAATTGATCCGGTCGCATTGATGAAAGATTTTTCGATTGTTTTTCAGGATGTTGTTCTTTTCAATAATACAATTATGGAAAATATCCGTGTCGGACGAAAAGGTGCAAGTGATGAGGATGTTATTGCTGCAGCAAAGGCTGCAAAATGTCATGATTTTATCGAAAAATTGCCGCAGGGTTATCAGACGGTAATCGGAGAAAATGGTTCTACGCTTTCTGGCGGGGAGTGCCAACGTCTTTCCATTGCCCGTGCACTTTTAAAAGATGCACCTGTTATTTTACTGGATGAAGCAACTGCTTCTTTAGATGTGGACAGTGAAACACAGATACAGGAAGCGATATCTGAACTAGTCAGTGGGAAGACAGTTCTGGTAATCGCTCATAGGATGAGAACGATTGAAGCAGCGGATCAGATCGTTGTTCTGGATAAAGGTGTTGTGGCAGAAAAAGGAAACCATGATACGCTTATGAAGAAAAATGGTCTATATCGTAAGCTGGTTGATCTGCAGACGGAAGCAGCAAATTGGAAACTTAGTGTATAGAACAAAAGGCACTGAAAACCATAGAATTGATATGCTCCCCATATGGTAGACAATGGAAATATCCAAAAATCTATCATATGAGGAGCATATTTTTATGTCTAGGAAACAATATAGTAAGGAGTTGAAACTTGAGCTCGTAAAGAAACACCTTGAGGATGGAATCTCTTATTGGAAATTAGGTAAAGAGTATGGAATTGAGGCTAGTATCATCCGCAGGTGGGGTCATAAATACGAAATATTTGGAGAAGACGGTCTAGAAAAGCAAAATGCTGATTTATGTAATTACTCTGCAGAATTTAAGAAGAAGATTGTTCTTGAATATCTTGGAGGCAATATAACGTGTCAGGATTTAGCTGCAAAATACAAAATTCATGCACCAAGTACTGTTCGTACATGGATTAAGCAGTATAATAACCATGAAGATTTAACAAATTCCAGAAAAGAAGGTGTATATCTCATGGCTAAAAACGGTGCTAGAAAAAATACAACCCTTGAAGAAAGAATAAACATTGTCGAAGAATGCATAAACACGGGATGTAATTATGCTTCTACAGCGAATAAATATGGTTGCTCCTACGGACAAGTTTATGCATGGGTTAGAAAATATAAAGATAAAGGAATCGAAGGATTATATGATCGACGAGGTAAGAACAAAGCGATTTCTCAATTATCAGACATTGAGAAGTTGAAAGCTGAAAACCGACTACTAAAAGCTCAAACACAGCATCAACAAATGGAGATTGATTTCTTAAAAAAACTCGACGAAATAGAGAGGAGGTGAACCTGACCAAGACACGCAATATAACAAAATACCTTGCAATCAAAGAATTATCTGATGAAAATAAGACATACTCCATATCGGCGTTATGCGAGTTTGCTGGAATAGCTAGATCAGCCTATTATAAATGGCTAGGTCATGTAAATAGTGATAATGATAATCTTAATGAACGCATAGCCGATACCATTACAAAGATTCATGATGAACATCCAGATATGGGTTATAGACGTATAAGGGATACTCTAGCACATGATTATAAAATAGCTGTTAATGACAAACGTGTTTTAAGGATTTGCCGCAAGAAGAAAATCCAGTCATATATAAAGCATCGGTATAATTGTTGTACTAAACCTGCATCTGATCCAGCTTATGTTGCCGAAAATATCCTTAATAGAGAATTTAAATCGGACATGATAAATCAGAAATGGGTAACAGATGTATCAGAATTCAAATATGGTGTTGGAGAAGACGATAAAAAAGGTAAACTATATTTAAGCGTAATACTTGATTTATGCGATAGGAGGCCTGTCGCTTTTGTATATAGCACCAGAAATGATAACCCTCTTGTTTTTGATACATTTGACAAAGCTGTGGCAGCGAATCCAGGAGCTACACCACTACTTCATAGTGATCGAGGCTATCAGTATACTTCGAAAGCATTTAGGCGGCGAATTTTAGCTGCTGGAATGACACAAAGTATGTCTCGCGTGGCAAGATGTATCGATAATGGTCCTATGGAAGGATTCTGGGGACTAATGAAACGAGAAATGTATTATGGCAAAAAGTATAAAACAAAAGAAGAATTAATGCTTGCCATAGAGAAATACATAGATTATTACACAAACAAAAGAGTTCAACGAAATCTTGGGGTGCTTACACCACTGGAATTCCATGAACAAAAACTAGAAAACGTTGCATAAACAACCCGGTACATAAACTGTACCGGGGAAGAAAAAATTTTCGTTATTTAATTTGTCTACTTGACGGGTAGCACACCAAATTATTGGTTTGCAGTGCCTTTTTTGAGCAAAGAGAAAAAATACAGTGAATTTAAGTTTTGCTAAGTTTCACTAAATTCTATTCGTTTGATTTCCGCCACTGTTTTGAGGGTTTCCGTTTTCCACAATCATCACAGGTATACGGCCAGTTGATTTTCCATTCAAAATATTCATCTCTGGTAATCACACCGGATTTCAGTTCATCCATTCGAACCACCCATTCTTTCAGAAAATCATTCAGAACTCCATAGTCAAACCACATACAGACAGGTGCATGAGCAGGCCAACTATCGTTGTCATGGTAGTAAACGGAAGTGTCAGCTACTTCATTGCATTTTTCACCAGGAAATTTCCGAGGTAGAAACAGATGCAGGGCAGATGGGTTAAATTCATCCAGCCAGAAAAGCAGTTCCATCATTTCGGAAGCGTCACGTCCAGCGGTATCATAGAGGGTATAAGGATTAACATCAAGAGCCTTAGCCATTTTATCAACCAGATCTTTTTTTGGAACACGAACACCTTTTTCATATTGTACAATTCTATGCTGATCGGTCAGTCCGATCTTCTCTGACAGTTCTTTTTGTGTCATTTTCCGGAATGTCCGGATTTTTTTTAGTTTCAGATTAAAATTCATAAAGTCACCTCTGCATTAGTCCTGATAAACATCCGTTAAAGATAGTGAAATCAAGAAATGAATAACTATTTGTCCATATTATAACACAAGCTGGCAGAAAATCAATGAAAAAGAGTACAAAAAAGAACCTAAAACACATGAAGTGCTATTGACATTAGCAGTAACTGGGGATATAATGGCATTAAATCGAAATAGGTACAAAAATGTATACCTACAAAACTTTTGATTGTTGAACCTTGAAAATTGAATGAGCTGTATGGGTGCCTTTCGGGGCTTAAAGGTAACACAGGATTCCATCGCTGTATCAGAGAGTAGTATGTGGAAACCGAAGATACTCCGGCAACGGCTGGTATGCTTGAGAAGAAGCTGCCAGTATTCAGAAAGATTTCTGATAGAGGTCAATTGTAACGTTGACACCGCCATATACAAATGGAAGCCAACACGCCGAACGGAATGGAAAATCATTGTAAGAAGTCTAAACAAAAAGTAGAGTGTACTGACAACGGGCATAACCGCTGTCTGGGAGGTGATGCAGAAGAATACGGAGGAAAGGAGGTATGTGCATCATGAGAAAAACAACAGAGTATAAGGCTGAAAACCGTCTGACGGTAGATATTGAAGGATTAATGGCAATGTTATCCTGCGGAGAAGTAACTGCAAAGAAAATTGCAGACTATGCAGAAGCAAGAGTGATTGTTGGAAGACGTGTTCTTTATAACGTGGATAAGATAAAAAAATATATTGATGCAATGGCAGTGTAATGAAAGATGAGAGGATAAAATACAACAACTTTCCTTCGGAATGAAAAGTGAAAAATATTCCTATAAAAAAGGCAAATAAAAATTAGCATTTTGCAGGAATTTACCCTTGGAAATTATAAAATATTATGTTAATCTGTGAGCAGATATCAGGCAGTAAATGACTGATACCGACAGGACAAAAATCATTCCGAATAACGAAAAATGAAGTGAAAGGAATGATTGATATGGCAAGAAAAGATAATAAAGGCAGAAATTTAAAAACAGGTGAATACCAGCGCCCGGATGGACGTTATGAGTATCGTTACAAGGATGAAATTACCGGAAAGCGTAATTCGGTTTATGCAGCTGATCTGGTGAGTCTGCGAGAAATGGAAAAGAAGATCAATAAGGATATGGATGATCTGCTTATTACAGACGCATCAGTCAAGAAGCTGACTGTAAATACGTTGTTTGAGCGATACATGGCAACAAAGAATATCAAGGAAAGAACGAAAAAGAATTATATCCGTATGTGGGACTACCGGATACGAAATACTTTAGGAAATATTCGTGTTGTAGATTTTAAGACATCTCACGTAAGGACGTTCTTTTCCTCATTGTCAGATGAAGGACTGGCACACAGTACGATCAAAGGTCTTTATGGTTTATTGAATCCCAGTTTTGAACTGGCAGTGGAAGACGGGATTATTCGTAAGAATCCGGTAACTGGAACACTTGGAGATTATGGGGCTCCGGCAAAGGAGAAAGAAGCACTGACACTGGAACAGCAGGAAAAACTCCTGAAGTTTGTTGAACAGAGTAATGTGTATAAGCCTCATCTTCCAATGATGCAGGTTATGTTTGGAGCTTGCCTGAGAGTGAGTGAGACTATCGGCTTAACCTGGTCAGATGTGGATATGAAGAACAGGGAGATTCATGTAGGTGGACAGCTTGTGTATTATGAAGGTGATGAAGGATATTGTTTCCATGATTCAGAAACCAAAACGGATGCAGGAATCAGAGACATTCCTATGACACAGATGGTATATGATGCGTTCCGTAAGCAGAGAGAACTGAATCTGATGCTTGGTTTGCAGAGTAATGTGGAGATCGGTGGACGTAGTGGATTCATCTTCAATACAAAGCATGGGCGTCCGATCATGCCGGCGGGAGTGAACAGCTTTCTGAAAAATATTGTCAATGCCTATAATAAGAAAGAAAGCAAACTGGCAGAAGAAGAGAAGAGAGAGCCGGAGCTGATGCCTCCTATTTCATCGCATACCCTTCGTCATACGGGATGTACCAGATTGGGTGAGAATAACGTCAATCCCAAAGTTATGCAGTATGTGATGGGCCATTCAGATGCACAGATTACAATGAATGTCTATAATCATATTGCAGAAAAGTCTCATGTGGAGAACGAGATGTCCAAAATGAACCTGCCAGAAACCGTACCTGCTGTGGTATAAACCATAAGTCGTTGTCGTAAAATGTGGTAAGAAAATCAGACGAATATATTTTTCCAAGAATTTGTCGTAAAAATGTGGTCAAATCAAGAAAATCGAGTGCGAAAGCAAGTGAAAAATCCCTGTGAAGCCCGTAAAATCAAGGCTTCACAAATTCTTCACAAAAAATTAGCACTCACCTATTGACAGTGCTAACAAACAGTGTTATAACATAGGCAAGAACAAAGGAAGGGAACCAAAAGAGAACGAAAGGTTCCTGAAACATCCCGGTTCCAAAGAAACAAGGTAAACAAGCATGAGAGATCCACAGACCGTGGACGCAGAAAGAAAAGGAGAGATGACTTATGTTAATGCCTAGTATTTTTGGAGAGAATTTATTTGATGACTGGTTTGATGAGTTTCCATTTTATGATATGGATAAAGAAATGAATAATACCGAAAAGAAGCTTTACGGTAAGAAAGCCGGAAGGATTATGAAGACCGATATCAAAGAGCAGAAGGATGGATATGAGCTGATGATTGATCTTCCGGGATTTACCAAGGATGAGATTAAGGCTTCTGTTTCCGATGGATACCTGACCATCAGTGCTGCGAAGGGACTGGATAAGGACGAGAAAGAAAAGGACAGCGGTCACTACATCCGCAAAGAACGTTATGCCGGTGCCTGCCAGAGAAGCTTTTATGTCGGTGAAGATATTGAGCAGGAGGATGTCAAAGCAGAATTTAAGCATGGTATCTTAAAGCTGTTCGTGCCGAAGAAAGAGGCAAAGAAAGCGGTAGAAGAAAACAAATATATTGCGATTGAAGGATAATGAAATATCGAAGGAGCCACACAGCAGGAGTGCTGTGTGGCTCCTTTTTTGTGGCATGAGTATCGATGCTGGCATCGCTCTTGGGATTTTTTGTCATAAATTAACGATAAACATTAAAAATATATTGATAAACATAAAAAGTGAAATTATGATATACAAGAAAGACTAACTATTAAAAGTCAAGCCTTAAAATGATATTTTTTGAATAAAGTACAGAAACTGTCTCTTATACACATCTGACGCTGCCGACGAATAGA
>ERZ1027014.541-NODE-541-length-18254-cov-5.010605_pt1 | contig 18254 bp, 10 predicted proteins | sample MGYA00519287_ERZ1027014 | MGnify/ENA primary metagenome ERZ1027014 (study PRJEB26926, sample SAMN06164698) | human gut metagenome | biome: ENVO:00009003; feature: ENVO:2100002; material: ENVO:00002003 | host: Homo sapiens | place: USA | collected 2012 ...
AGATCTAGTACGGTCTCGTGGGCTCGGAGATGTGTATAAGAGACAGGTCTTTATAGAGGTGGCAACCCTCGGCGTACAGTACGCGCACGTCGTCGCCTACATAGTCCTGAATGCCCTCCAGCACCGTGATATATCTTGACGCCGTGCCGTGGTAGTTGCCGATAAGCGCCATGCGGTCGTTCGCATTCGGGCCGATGACGCCGATCGTCTTGATTTTCGCTTTATCAAGCGGCAAAATACCGTCGTTTTTCAGCAGCACAACGCTTCTGCGCGCGGCTTCCTCGCTGAGCGCCAAATGCTCCGGGCACTCCACGACCTCATAGGGAATGGAGTTGTATTCGCAGTTCTCGTCAAACTCGCCGAGCATAAAACGCGTGGTAAAGAGCCGCTCCGCCGCCGTCGTGATGTCGTCCTCGGTGATGAGCCCGCCCTCGAGCGCGCGCAGCAAATGCAGATATGTGTTGCCGCAGTTTACGTCACAGCCCATCTTAATGGCGAGCGCAGCGGATTCCGGCGCGGTGGTCGTGATGTGGTGGTGCAGGTGAAAATCGGAAATCGCCCAGCAGTCGGAGACAAAGTGTCCCTGAAAGCCCCACTTGCCGCGCAGAATTTTGCGGATGAGCAGGTCACTGCCGCAGCACGGCTCGCCGAGCGTGCGGTTGTATGCGCCCATCACGGCCTCCACTTCGCCCTCTTTCACAGCGGCTTCAAACGCGGGCAGATACGTCTCCCACAAATCCTTCCGGCTCACCTCGGCGTCAAATTCGTGGCGAATGGCCTCCGGGCCGCTGTGCACAGCATAGTGCTTCGCGCACGCCGCGACCTTCAAATATTTCCCGTCACCCTGCAAGCCCTTGATGTACGCCACGCCGAGCCGCGCCGTGAGGTACGGGTCTTCGCTGTACGTCTCCTGCCCTCTGCCCCAGCGCGGGTCACGGAACAGGTTGATATTCGGCGACCAGAACGTGAGGCCCTTATAAATATCGCGGTCGCCGTGCTTAGAAGCTTCGTTATACTTCGCGCGGGCCTCCGTCGCAACGACATCGCCGATTTTTCGGATCATCTCCGGGTCAAACATGCTCGCCATAGCAACGGGCTGCGGAAACATCGTCGCCGTGCCGGCGCGCGCCACGCCGTGCAGCGCTTCGTTCCACCAGTTGTACGCCGGAACGCCCAGCCGTTCAACGGGCGGCGCATCAAATTTCAGCTGTGAAGCGCGTTCCTCTATCGTCATTTTGGAAACAAGCTCGTGCGCCAAAGCCTGCGCCTTTTTTCTGTCTCTCATGGTAACACCCCTAAAAAGTTGTTAAAAAAAGTATAGCACGGTTTAATTCAAAAAGGAAGATAAAAGTTTTATCTTCCGGATAAATTGACAACAAAAAAAGCGGCAAACCGAAGCCTGCCGCCGAAAATTTATAATTCAGAGATTCAAAAAGCCCGCGTTCAGCATGGACTGTGCCGCCAAAATCGCACCGAGGCGGCCGCTGTTGAAGTTCACACCGCCCTGCATCCATGCCGCAAACGGCTCACGCAGCGGTGCGTCCGCAGAAAGTTCAATGGACGAGCCAAACGTGAACGAGCCGGACGCCATGATGACGTCGCAGTCGTAGCCCGGCATGGGGCTCGGCTCCGGCACAACGAAGGAATCGACCGGCGCGCCCTGCTGAATGCCGCGGATAAATGCGCACAGCGCCTCGCGCTCGCGCAGCTGCACCGCCTGAATAATATCCGCGCGCGGCTCATCGTAGCGCGGGGTCACGTCAAAACCGAAGCCCTCAAACAGCGCCGCCGTGAACACAGCGGTCTTTAAGGCTTCACCCGTGACGTTCGGCGCGTGGAACGTGCCCATGAAAAGCTCGCGGTTGTTGCCGAGCGTGCAGCCGATCTCACGACCCGTACCCGGGGTCGTCAGGCGATACGCGCAGCTTTCAATAAGGTCGCGGCGGCCTGCAATGTAGCCGCCCGTCGGCGCAATGCCGCCGCCCGGATTTTTGATGAGCGAACCCGCCATAAGGTCTGCGCCTACAGCCGTCGGCTCCATTTTCTGCACATACTCGCCGTAGCAGTTATCCACCATGACAATGCAGTCCGGCGCACGGCGCTTTGCGATCTTTACAATGCGCTCGATCTCCTCCACCGTCAGGGACGGGCGCAGGCTGTACCCGCGGGAGCGCTGAATGTACACCATGCGGTGCTTCGGCGTGATGGCCGTCTTCATGCCGTCATAGTCAGGCGTGCCGTCCGGCAGCAGGTCAAGCTGCTCGTAGTTTATGCCAAACTCCTTTAATGAGCCGTTGCCGTCGCCCGTAATGCCGATCACGCCGCGCAGCGTATCATACGGCATGCCGGTAACGCTCAGCATCGTGTCGCCCGGGCGCAGAACGCCAAAAAGCGCTACGGTAAGCGTATGCGTGCCGCTGACAAAATTATAGCGGCACAGCGCATCCTCCGCACCGAGGGCACGCGCGTACACTTCGTCCAGCACGTCGCGGCCGCGGTCGCCATAGCCGTAGCCTGTCGTTGCCACAAAGTGACTCTCGCTGACACCTGCCTGCATGAACGCAGCCTGCATCTTCTCCTGATTATACCGCTGTGTTTCGGAAATTTTCGCAAGGTACGGCGCAGCCTTCTGCTCCGCTTCCTCCGCCGCCTTCAGCACGCGGTCATCAATTTTAAAAAACTCGTACATAGTAAACCCGCTTTCGCAAACGCAAAAGCCTTCCTTTATCTGAATTATTTTAATTGCATAATTTTCCCTGCGCCCATGCGCCGCACGGTTTATAGCCCAAAGCGTCATAAAACGCCTCGTTTTTGCTTTCTTCGCGCAGAATATACACCGTGCCGCTCGGCAGCATTCGCTCCATTTTTCGGACAACCGCCGTGCCAAGCCCCCTGCGGTGAAATTCCGGCAGCACCGCCACAGCAGAAATGAGGCTCGCGCTTTCGCCGAGCACTGCTGCAGCCACTGCGACGGTCTTCCCATCTGCCGAAACACCCGCGCAGCGCACCGTGCCGTGCCGCATGCGGTGGGATAAATCGAGGTAAAACGGCTCGAACTCCCCCACCATGCCGTTTGCTTTCAGCACAGCATAAATCTCTCTCGGAGAAATTTCCTCCGCAGGCTGCACAGTCTCATTTCGCAGCACTTTTTGCAAAATCGTGCCGCTTTCGGTGATGTTTAGCCCCAGCTTTTCGGCATTCTCCGCGCTGCACACGACTTCATTTGTGCCCACCGCACGCAAAAACGCACGTGTCTCGTCCGCGTCGGTGATTTCTCCCGCAATGCAGACGGAGCCGTCCGTTTTTCCGTAGGCGGCTTCCCCGTCCGTCCAAAACTGCGCAAAGGGTTTATCAAACCCATACGCCTGCGCTTTAGACCGGATTTGGCAGCCAAACGGAGAACTCACGCACGGCATAGAGAGCGCTTCTAACTTTTCCGCAAGACGGATCATTACAGCTTGCCGCCGGAAATTTCCGCCATCATCAGCGCCGTCAGGTCAATGACCGCCTCTATGTCCTTTTCGGTCGTCATCGCGATCGCGCTGTGGATATAGCGGCACGGGTGCGAGATTGTCAGCGTCTTCACGCCGCCGCGGGAAACGTGAATGGTGCCCGCGTCTGTGCCGCCGGCGCGCACGGTCTTCGGCTGCACCGGAATATTGTTTTCTTTACCGAGCGCCATCGCGCGGCGGAAATAATCCTTCGGGTAAACGGTACGCATATCCGTAAGGGAAATGACTGCGCCGCCGCCCATTTTGCACGCTGCGTCCGTCGGGCTCACACCGGGAATATCGCCCGCCGTCGTGCCCTCCAGCACAAGCGCCGCATCGGGCTCCAGAATATACGCCGCCGTGCCCGCGCCGCGCAGGCCAATCTCCTCCTGCGTGGAGAAGACGAAATACGTGTCGTATTCGAGCGGGCGCTGCATCAGCGTGATAAGCGCAAAGCAACCCACGCGGTCATCGAGCGCCTTCGCCTTCACCGTACCGTGCACGTGCTCAAAGAACGGCACAAAGCACGCGTTGTCGCCAATCTGCACCAATGTCTCGGCTTGCTCACGTGTATCTGCGCCGATGTCGATGGCGAGTTCGTTCACGGGCACGGGCTTTTCAAATTCGTCGCCCTTGAGCAAATGCACCGGCTTTGCGCAGATGACACCCGGCGTTTTGCCGCCCACCAGCACATCGCGGCCGGAGAGCACCTCCGGGCGGATATTGCCGACCGTCGTGAACTTCAAAAGGCCGTTTTCCGTGATGTTTGTGATGACAAAGCCCACTTCGTCCATGTGAGCGCAGAGCATCAGCTTCTTCTCGGGACGCTTTTCGCCCTTTTTAAACGCCAGAATGTTGCCGAGCGGCGAAATGTGAATCTCGTCCGCATACGGCTCAATTTCACTTAAGATCACGCTGCGCACATCGTCTTCCTCGCCGGAAACACCGATGGTGCGGGTAAGCTTTTCCAGAATTTCATAGTTAAGCATTCGGCTGCGCCTCCTTATCCGTGATATACGCCGCGATGAGCTTTGCGATGTTCTCCATATCCTCAAAATCGCAGATCTCCGCCGGGGTGTGCATGTTGCGCTGCGGCACGGAGATGAGCCCCGTGCGCACGCCGCCGCGGGTGGTGCTGATCTCGTCGCAGTTCGTACCCGTTCTGCCGCCCATGGCTTCCAGCTGATACGGGATATTTTCGCGCTTTGCGAGCTCGACAAGCTTTTTGCTGATTTTTCTGTCCAGCGCCGCGGAGAAGCCGATCATCGGCCCTTTGCCGAGCTCCGCGGTAAGCATGCTCTCCGCGTCCGGCTGCTTTGCGAATGAAACGTCCACGGCAATGGCCTCGGTGGGCTCAAGTGCATACGCAGAGACCTGCGCGCCCTGCCCGCCGACCTCCTCCTTTGTGGAGCACAGCACCATAACGCAGCAATCAGGATTCTGTTCATTTGCAAGCTGTGCGGCGCGGATGACGCACGCGCAGCCCGCACGGTCGTCGAGCGCCGTGCCCGTGATGCGGTTGCCCATGAGCTTTTTCAGCGGGCGCGTCAGTGCGGCGCGGTCGCCGACAGCGACAAGCTTCTCCACTTCCTCTTTCGGAAGCCCTAAGTCAATGCACTGCTCCGCAACGGGCTTTATCTTATCATCGCCCTTTGCAAGGTGCGGCGGCAGCGTGCAGCCGATGCCCGTGACGGTCTCTGTGCCGAACACGGTAACGGGGCTGCCCGGCAGCGTGCGGCGGTCCACACCGCCCACATTCGTCACATGCAGAAAGCCGTTTTCGTCAATGTCCGTCACGATCATACCGATCTGGTCAATGTGCGCGTCCAGCAAAATGCGGCGCTTAGAACTCAAATCGCCGAAAATGCCCACAACGCCGCTAAGCTCGTTCTCACGCACCTCTTTGCAGAAGCCGAGCTCCTTTTTCGCAACTTTGAACACGTCGCCCTCACAGCCGGATGTGCCGTGCTCTGCGCACAGCGCGCGGGTGAGGCGTTCAATCTCTTCAAACATGATATTCCCTCCTAAAGCCTGATTTATAAAAACAAAAGCCCCGCATTCCGAATGGAGACCCATCGAAAAGCGAGGCGCATTTCCGCAAGTATTGACTTACTTTGTGAAATACATAATGATGTTGATCACAAGGACCAGCACAAAGAAGCCGATCGCAATGAACTTTGTCCAACGAGCAAGGAACGCATCCATGGAACGCGCCTTATTCTTGGAAAGGAACGTATCCGCGCCGCCGGTAATCGCGCCGAGGCTCTGCTGATGGCCTTCCTGCAACAGTACGACAATGATGATCGCCAGTGCGAAAAGAAGCAGAACAATACCGAAAATAATTTCAACAGCACCCATATATTTTACCTCCTCTTCAAGAGACTTAACGCTAATTTCATTCGTAGCTTAATTATGATACCATACAAAGCGGGATTTTGCAACAGGATTTTTTGCTTTTTTCCTGCATATTCCGCCGTCCTGCGTCCATACTGATACCAAGGCAGTCACAGTCAGGCGTTTGTGCGCGCCAAAACGGACCGTGCGGCAAAACCGCACTTTCGCGTCACACGAGCGGGGTCTTTCCCGGGCGGGCGGCGCAGTCCATGGTGCGGACTGTATGCTGCCCGCCCTTCAGTAGGACTGAACGCTCCGCCGCGCAGGCCACACGCCTGCACAAACGGAACGCCAAACGGTCTTGCCGGAGGGCTGATTTTTTACAGCGAAATCTGCTCGCCGCCCTCCTCTCCGTTCGGCAGTGCGCCGAGCGCCGGAATCTTCTTTCTGTACCGCGACGGGTTCTGCAGCTCGTCTTCTTGATAGATATGCGCGTCCGTAATGCGTTGGCCTTTTTTCAGATTCATCACCGCCACGCCCTGCGTGCTCTTTGTCGTCTTCGGGGCGATGAGCGCCGTGTTCATGAGCAGTCGTCTGCCGCTTGAGGACGTCAGCAACACATCGCAGTCTTCCAAAATTTGCAGCGCCGCCGCAAGCGGGGCCTTGTCGGAATACGCGTTAATGAGCTTTCTGCGGTTCGTCTTCGTGTAGTACGCGGAAAGCTCCACCTTGGCGACCTTGCCGTTATCGAAAACAAACAGCATATAGCCCTTAAAGTCGGTCGTTACAGCCATGTACGCAGCGCTTTCGCCCTCGTCCATCTGCACGCGCGCAGGCACGTATTCGCCCATCACGCTCGCTTTGGTGTCGGCAAAATCCGCCGCTTTCAGTTTATAGACCTGCGCTTTGTCGGAGAAGAACAAAAGCTCTGCCGCGTTTGTCGATTCCATCTGTTGGGCGATCTCGTCGCCCTCTTTCAGCTTTTGGTCGCCGCCCATGCGCAGGGAAAGCGGGGTGATCTTCTTAAAGTAGCCTTCTTTCGTGAAAAACAGGTTCACCGGGTAATCCGGCACAGTCTCCACGGGCTCTTCTTCGGCAATTTCCTCCGCGTACAAAATATGGCTGCGGCGCGGCTGGCCGTACTTCTGCGCGATTTCATTCAGCTCGCGCACAATAATCGTCTTAATGCGCGTTTTTGAGGCCAAAATTGCCTCAAGGTCACGAATTTCTTCCTCTAAGCTGTTCACCTCTTCGGTGCGCTTTAAGATAAACTCGCGGTTTAAATGGCGCAAACGGATTTCCGCTACATATTCGGCCTGAATTTCGTCGATGCCAAAGCCGATCATGAGGTTCGGCACAACTTCGCTTTCTTCCTCGGTCTCACGCACAATGCGCACGGCTTTATCGATGTCGAGTAAGATTGCCTTGAGGCCGTAGAGCAGATGCAGCTTCTCTTTCTTCTTCGTGAGGTCGTAGTGCGTTCTGCGGCGGACGCATTCCATTCTGAACGCCGTCCACTCCTCAAAGAGCTCACGCACACCCAGCACACGCGGAATACCCGCGATGAGCACGTTAAAATTGCAGGAGAAGCTGTCCTCCAGCGTCGTCATGCGGAACAACCGCTGCATCAGCTTATCGGGGTCTGCGCCGCGCTTCAAGTCGATCGTGATTTTGAGTCCGTCCAGACCCGTCTCGTCTCGAATGTCGGTGATTTCTTTCACCTTGCCCTGCTTCACAAGGTCGATGACCTTTTCCACAATGGCTTCAATGGTCGTTGTCGGCGGAATCTGGGTAATATCGATGCAGTTTGCGGATTTATCATACGTGTAGCGCGAGCGCACCTTGATGCTGCCGCGGCCTGTTTTGTAGATTTGCTCCATCGCCGCGCGGTCGAAAATAATCTGCCCGCCGCCCGGGAAGTCCGGCGCCTGCATCGTCGTAAAAATGTCATGCTTCGGGTCACGGATGAGCTCCGCCGCCGTGGTGCACACTTCGGCGAGGTTAAACGGGCAAATGGACGACGCCATGCCGACCGCAATACCCGTGTTTGCGTTGACGAGCACCGAGGGGAACGCCGCCGGCAGCAGCGTTGGCTCTTTCATCGTACTGTCGTAATTGTCGACAAAATCCACGGTGTCCTTGTCGATATCGCGGAACAGCTCGCGGCAGATGGGGTCAAGGCGCGCTTCCGTGTAACGGGAAGCCGCCCACGCCATGTCACGGGAATAAAACTTACCGAAGTTGCCCTTAGAGTCTACATAGGGGTGCAAAAGCGCCTCGTAGCCGCGGGAAAGACGCACCATCGTGTCGTAAATCGCACTGTCGCCATGCGGGTTCAGCTTCATCGTCTGACCGACGATGTTCGCGCTTTTCGTGCGCGCCGAGCCGAGCAGGTTCATTTTGTACATCGTATAGAGAAGCTTTCTGTGCGAGGGCTTAAAGCCGTCAATCTCCGGGATGGCACGGGACATAATCACGCTCATCGCATACGGCATGTAGTTCTGCCGCAGCGTGTCGTTGATGTCCTGCGCCTGAATTTCACCCGCGCCCGCAATAAAGCCCTGCATCTTCGGCGTATTTTCTCTTTTCGGCTGTTTTTTTCTTGCCATGCTTTACGCTTCCTTTCGTCAGAGCTTTAAGAAATATCGAGGTCATCGAGGTACTCGCTGCCGTGGGTCGCAATGTAGTCCTTACGGCCCGTAAGATTATCGCCCAGCAGGATATCAAACATCTGCGCCGTCATTTCGGCATCGCCAGGCTTCACCTGAATCAGCCTGCGCGTTTTCGGGTTCATCGTCGTCAGGTTCATCATGTCCGGGTCGTTTTCACCCAGACCTTTCGAGCGCTGAATCGTAAACTTCTGGCCCTCAAGCTGCATCAAAAACTCGTCCTTTTCACGCTCGTTGTACGCAAAATACGTCTTGTCCTTCGCCGTAATTTCATAAAGCGGCGATTCCGCAATGAACACCTTGTGCTCTTCGATGAGCTGCGGCGTCAAACGGTACAGCATCGTCAGCAGCAGCGTGCGGATCTGGAAGCCGTCCACGTCGGCATCGGTGCACAGGATGATCTTGCTCCAGCGCAGCGCGTTGATGTCGAACGACGCAATGGACTTGTTCGCCTTCGACTTTACCTGCACGCCGCAGCCGAGCACCTTAATGAGATCGGTGATGATCTCACTTTTGAAAATCTTGTCGTAATCCGCTTTCAGGCAGTTCAGAATTTTGCCGCGGATCGGCATCACGGCCTGATAGTTCGGGTCGCGCGCCTGCTTGACCGCACCGAGAGCGGAATCGCCCTCCACGATAAAAATCTCACGCTCGGAAACATCCTTGCTGCGGCAGTCCACAAACTTCGCCACGCGCCCCGTGATATCCATTTTGGCCGTCAGCTTGCCCTTTAAGTTGAGGCGCGTTTTTTCGGCGTCCTCGCGGGAGCGCTTGTTGATAAGCACCTGTGCGCCGATTTTCTCCGCCTCAATGGGGTTTTCGATGAAATAAATTTCGAGATTATGGCGGAGCATCTCCACCATCGCTTCCTGAATACCCTTGTTGTTGATGGCCTTCTTTGTCTGGTTCTCATAGGAGGTCATCGTGGAAAACGAGGACATGACGATAACAAGGCAATCCTCCACGTCCTGAAATTTAATTTTGCTTTCGGATTTATTATACTTGCCGTTCTGCTTCAAATACGCGTCAATCTGGTACACGAACGCGTTCTGCACAGCCTTGTCCGGCGCGCCGCCGTATTCCAGCCAGCTCGAGTTGTGGTAGTATTCCGTCAAATGCACGCGGTTGGAAAATGCTACCGCGGCGTTGATCTTCACATTGTAAAGCGGCAGGTCTTCGCGGTCGCGCACGCGCTTTTCGGACTGCCAGAACTGCACGGAGGTCAGCGCATCTTCGCCCACCAGCTCGCGCACATGATCTAAAATGCCGTTTTCGTAGCAGAATTCCGTCGTCTCGAATTTGCGCGGCGAAACTTCATTTTTGAAAATAAACTTCACGCCCGCGTTGACGATGGCCTGCCGCTTGATGATGTCCGTGTAATAGTCCGCCGGCACGTCAATGTCCGTAAACACCTTGATATCCGGCTTCCAGCGGATACGCGAGCCCGTGGCCTTCTTGCCGTAAGGCTCCTTATTGAGCCCGCCTACGTTCTCACCGTGCTCAAAGTGCAGCGTATAGCGGAAGCCGTCGTAGCGAATATCCGCGTCCATGTATTCGGAGGCATACTGCGTAGCGCACAGACCGAGACCATTCAGGCCCAGCGCGTAATCGTAGTTGCCGCCGTCATTGTTATTATACTTGCCGCCCGCATACATCTCGCAGAACACAAGCTCCCAGTTGTAGCGCTCTTCGCGCTTGTTGTAATCCACCGGGATACCGCGGCCGTGGTCTTCCACCTCAACGGAATGGTCGGCATAGCGCGTGACGGTGATCTCCTTGCCGTAGCCCTGGCGCGCCTCATCAATGGAGTTCGAGAGGATCTCAAAAATCGCGTGCTCGCAGCCGTCGAGACCGTCTGAGCCGAATATGACCGCCGGACGCAGACGTACACGGTCCGCGCCCTTCAGACTTTTGATGCTGTCGTTGCCGTAGGTTTGCTTTTTAGCCATTCACCATGTTCCTTTCCTCAAGCGGGCAAAATAATACCCGCACGGGATTGCCCATAAACAAACGTAAAGGGAATGTAAATGAGCACATTCCCTTTCGTCAAAAAATTATTCGTTCGTGTTCGCGTCCGGTTCCGTCTGCGCTTCGGTCGGCAGCTCTGTCGTTTCCGGCGCTGCCGCTTCTGCCGGGATGATGCCCGCAGCGGCAGTCTGTGCGCTCGGCAGCAGCTTGCCGTTCATCACGTCAAGGAACTCGTCGGCGTCCAGCTTTTCGCGCTCAAACAGCACACCCGCCAAACGGTGCAGCAGGTCAATGTGTTCGGAGAGCACCTTCTTCGTCTTATCGTACGCGTCGCAGATGATGGACTTAATCTCCTCGTCAATCTCCGCGGCGGTCTCCTCGGAATAGTTCGAGACATGACCCATCTCCTTGCCGAGGAACGGATTGCTGCTGTCCGCACCATACGTAATCGGACCAAGACGGTCGCTCATGCCGTACTTTGTGACCATCGCGCGGACGATCTTCGTGGCGCGCTCAATGTCGTTCGATGCGCCCGTGGAAATATCGTCAAGCACCAAGGCTTCCGCCACACGGCCGCCCAGCAGCACGATGAGCTCTTCGCGCATCTCGTTGCGGCTCTGGTAGGACTTATCCTCCGTCGGCAGGTGCATCGTGTAGCCGCCTGCCATGCCGCGCGGGATGATGGAAATCTGGTGCACCGGGTCCTGCGAATCGCAGAAGTACGTCGCAATGGCGTGTCCTGCCTCGTGGTACGCGGTCAGCTTCTTCTCTTTGTTCGTCATCACGCGGCTCTTCTTTTCGGTGCCGACAACGACCTTGATCGTCGCTTCCTCGATTTCCTCCATCGTGATGGACTTGTGGTCCTTGCGGGCTGCAAGCAGCGCCGCTTCGTTTAAGAGGTTCTCAAGGTCTGCACCGGTAAAGCCGGCGGTGGATTTTGCAATGGTGGAAAGGCCAACATCCGGTGCAAGCGGCTTGCCCTTTGCGTGTACGCGCAGAATATCCTCTCTGCCGCGCACATCCGGGTAGCCCACCATCACCTGGCGGTCGAAACGGCCGGGACGCATCAAAGCCGGGTCCAGAATATCCGGGCGGTTCGTTGCCGCAATCATGATGACACCCTCGTTCGCGCCGAAGCCGTCCATCTCAACGAGCAGCTGGTTCAGCGTCTGCTCACGTTCGTCGTGGCCGCCGCCGAGACCCGCACCGCGCTGGCGGCCCACGGCATCGATTTCATCGATGAAGATGATGCACGGGTGGTTTTTCTTGGCTTTGTCGAACAGGTCACGCACACGCGATGCACCGACGCCGACGAACATCTCCACGAAGTCGGAACCCGAAATGGAGAAGAACGGCACGCCGGCTTCGCCTGCAACGGCGCGCGCCAAAAGCGTTTTACCGGTGCCCGGAGGGCCAACGAGCAGCACGCCCTTCGGAATGCGCGCACCGAGCTCGTTATACTTATTCGGACGTTTTAAGAACTCCACAATTTCGCGCAGCTCTTCCTTTTCTTCGTCCGCGCCCGCCACGTCCGCAAACGTCGTGCGGCGCTTTTCGTCGTTTATCTGCTTGACTTTCGCTTTGCCGAAATTCATCTGGTTTCCGGCTCCGCCGCCGCCCATGCGCTTCATCATGAATACCCAGAACGCCACAAGCAGCGCGATCATCAGCAACGTCGGAATGAGGCTGACAAGCCAGCTCGTCTCCGCCGGGCGGATGACATCCTGCGTCATGCGGTTATTCGGATGTTCCTCGTTATACGACTTGATGTAGTCCGAAACGTCGTTGTAGAACAGGTTCACGTTCGGCACCGTGTAGCGCACAACGGATTCCTTTTTGCTGCTGTCCTCTGTCACGGTCAGCTTCATCTCGCCCGTGCCCAGGTTCAGCGAGTATGCGCTCACCTTGCCGTCTTCAAAGTAAGACAGCACATCGGAGTATTTCAGCCCCGTCTGGTCTGCCCCGCGGTCAAACAGAAGCAAAAGCAGCACGACGAGCAAAATCGGAATGCCGAGGTAGATCAAAAGATTGCGAATGATTTTTTTGTTGTTGCTGTTCAAGTTCCGACCTCCCGGAAATCAAATTGGATACAAAGTGTATCCTTAAATAGAAACAGAAACTTTTTTATCAAAACGGAAGCTTAGCCTTCACCGTAGACTTCAGGTTTCAAAACGCCGACAAACGGCAGGTTTCTGTACTTCTCATCAAAATCGAGACCATAGCCCACGATGAACGCATCGGGAATATCGCAGCCCTTGTATTTTGCGTAGACCTCCACCTCGCGGCGCTCCGGCTTATCGAACAGCGTGCAGATCTCAATGCTGTTCGGCTCGCGGCTTTTCAAAAGGTTTACAAGGTAGTGCAGCGTCTTGCCACTGTCGAGAATATCCTCAACAATCACGATATCATAGCCCTTCAGGTTGATGTCGAGGTCCTTGATGATCTTGACAACGCCGGAGGTCTTCGTGCCGGAGCCGTAGCTCGAAACGCACATGAAATCGATGCGGGCCGGAATCGTAATGGCGCGCATAAGGTCTGCCATAAAGACGACAGAACCCTTCAAAACGCTGACAAGCAGCAGGTTTTTATCGGCGTAATCGCGGGAAATTTCCGCGCCCACGCGCTTGACCATGCTGTCGATGTACGCTTCGCTGTACAAAACTTCCTTGATATCGTTTAACATTGTGTTTTCCATTCGGATGACCCTTTCCTCAAAATTCTTTCCGCTTTATACGCGGGTTATGCCTGCCGTGTCCGTCACCGTAAGCTCCAGTGCCGGGAAATTCGGCTTTGCCGCATAACCCTCCGCCGCGCCGACCGCTTCGATCCAGATGATCTCACCGTCTTTTTCAAGCAGCAGCAAACGGTCGCGCGCCGCCGCCGGAATGCGCAGTTCATTCAGGATTTTTTTGACCGATTTCGTCACGCCGCGCCCTGCGGGTCTGAAGACATCGCCCGCGCGCCGCGTCCGTACTCTCGGAACATTCGTAATTCTATCACAATCCGAAAAGTTTTGGAATAACAAATTATGAACTTTCCGGTTGATTTCTTCTTTTTCGGGAATTTTTTTCTCCACAAACAGCGTTTTCCCGTTCGGAAGCACGTTTTCGCCCGCTCTCAGCGGAACAGAAAACACATTCTGGTCTTTTATCTCCCGGTTTTTTCGTACCGTGAGCGTGTCCTGCTTCGCCTCCAGCACGATGTCCCCCGGCAAAGAGAGGCTGCCGCCCATGAAAACGCAGCTCGCCGCCCTGCAAATGTGCTCATAAGAAAGCCGCCCGTAAGACGATAACAGCAATTCCAGCGTCACGCGCAGCACCGCCTCGTGTGCGCTCCGCAAAGCTTTCAAGTCATACCCGTAAGGCGTTTTCGCTTTACAGAGCAGTTCATTCGCGCACGAAAGCACAAATTCATTTTGCAACCGCATGCTCTCCGCAAAGCGGGACGTCGCCTGCGTCATCTGCGGGTTTACGTCCTTCAGCACCGGCAGCACGCTGTGGCGCAGCTTATTGCGTGTGTAGTCCATCGTCAAATTCGTGGAGTCCGTCACATAGTCAAGTTGATATACTTTACAGAGATGTTCCACCTCTGCGCGGGAAATGTTCAAAATCGGGCGATAAATTCTGCCGCGCCGCGGCGGAATGCCCCCCGCGCCGTGCGGCCCCATGCCGCGCGTCAGGTTCAAAAGCAGCGTTTCGGCATTATCGTCGGCGTTGTGCGCCGTGGCGATGCACCCGCTTCCCCCTGCTTCCTCCGCAAAGCACGCGTAGCGCACGCGCCGCGCGCATTCCTCCACGCCCTCGCCGCTTACGGCCGCAAGCGCGGGAATATCCTTATAAATCACCTTGCAGTGAAGTTCAAGTGCTTTACAGTAGTCCTGCACAAATTCCGCGTCGCGGTCGGCTTCCGCCCCCCGAATACCATGGTGCACATGCACCGCAAGCAAACGCTCCGCGCCGTGCTTCTGTACAAGCAAATACGTCAGCAGCACGGAATCCGCCCCGCCGGAAAGCCCCACGACAATTTTTCCCGTCTCCGGCAGATCATACCGCACGCGGGCGAGGATGTCCTCAGTTTTCATGACGCACAACTTCCTGCGATGTAAAGCGCATGAACTCACCCTGCCAGTGCAGCGGCACGCTGCGCAGATCGCCGTGACGGTTTTTCGCCACGATGACCTCGGCCTTGTTTTTGTCCACGTCTTCGGGCGAAGCCGATTCGTTCGCGTAGTATGCGTCTCGGTACAGAAACAGCACGATGTCGGCGTCCTGCTCGATGGAGCCGGAATCTCGAAGGTCAGAAAGTACCGGGCGGTGCTCCTGTCGCTTTTCACCCGCACGGGCAAGCTGCGCCAATGTCACAACCGGGATATTCAGCTCTTTCGCCATGATCTTGAGGCTTCGCGTGATCTCGGAAATTTCCTGCACGCGGTTATCAATGCGCTTTGCACTGTTCATCAGCTGTAAGTAGTCGATGATGACAAGATCAACATTTTTTAAACGACGCACTTTTGCTTTCATCTCCGGCACCGTAATGCCCGGGGAATCATCGAGGTACAAATCAGCCTTAGAGAGAATATCGCCCGCCTCCACAAGGCGCGTCCATTCACCCTCCGTCAAGTCGCCCGTGCGCAGCTTTGTGCCGCCGACGAGTGCCTCCGTGGAAATGATACGGGAAGCGAGCTGCTCCTTGCTCATTTCCAGCGAGAAAAACGCCACGCGCTTGCCCGCCGTGATGGCGGCATGGCGCGCAATATTCAGCGCAAAGCTCGTTTTGCCCATGCCGGGTCGTGCGCCGATGATGACAAGGTCGGAGCGGTTCAGGCCCGTGATCGTGTTATCCAGTTCACGGATACCCGTAGGGATGCCGCGGTACAGGTCTTTGTCCGGCGAATTCAAGCGGTCAAGGCGTTCAAACGTCTCAAACAGCACTTCGTTCAGGCGCTCAAGACCCTTTAACGCCTTGCCCTGGCGGATGTCAAAAATGCGCTGCTCGGCGGAATCCAAGAGGAGCGAGGTTTCGCCGGTGTCCTCCATGGCGTCATCCAAAATGCCGCGCGCCGCCTGAATGAGCATACGCAAATCGTAACGGTCACGCACAATGGTGCAGTAACGCTCCACATTCGAGACGCTCGGCACAAGCTGCGCAAGCTGCATCAGATACACCTTTCCGCTGCCCTCATCGAAGTTTTCCTCTTCGCGCAGGTGCTCCAGCAGCGTGACGAGGTCCACCGGCTGGCCTGCCGTGAACATATCGAGCATCGCGCTGTAAATCGTGCGGTTATTGACCTGATAAAAATAGTCCGCGCGCGGCAGCATTTCCGCCACGGTCGAGAGACAGTCGGGCTCCAGCAACACCGCGCCCAGCACCGCCTGCTCGGCCTCTGCGCTGAACGGCATCACCGTTCCGGGCAGTGCCGGCGTATTCAGTTGAAAATTATCTTCCGGCATTTTTACCACCCTTTTTTGAGTGAAATTACTTCAAAGTGAAAACGATTTTCTGATCGTAAACGACTTTTAGTCATTGCAAAATTTAATGCTGCGCATCAAGGAAATCAGGCTTTTACTGTGCTTCGGTCACCGATACCGCCAGCTTCGCGGTGATGCCGTTATAGAGCTTCACCTCAATGTGATAACCGCCGAACGCCTTGATGTCGGTGTCGAGGTGGATCTTGCGCTTGTCGATGTCGAAGCCGTACTGCTTTTTGATCTCCTGCGCAATCTCCTTTGCGGTGACGGAGCCGAACAGTCTGCCGCCCTGGCCCGCCTTTGCGGTGATGCGGACGGTCTTGTCCTTCAAAGCTTCCGCAATACGCTGTGCTTCTTCGGTCTCGGTTTTCACTTTATATGCCTTGGAGGCCTCGGCGTTTTTCAGCTCGTTCATCACCTGTGCGTTCGCTTCCTTTGCAAGCTTGCGCGGCAGCAGGAAATTGCGTGCGTAGCCTTCTGCTGCATTGATGAGCTCGCCTTTTTTGCCTACACCTTTTACATCTGCTAAAAGTACAACTTTCATGGTCGTATCTCCTATCGTTTAAATCTATCGCTAAAGCAGTCAAACGACTTCGCGCCGCTTTGCCGCATTAGTTATTCTTTTTCGTCGCTTCGGAAAGCTTTTCGTCCAGCACGCGGATGAGTGCCTTGCGCACATCGTTCGTGGTACTGTTTTTAATCTGCGCGCCCGCCATGTTGAGGTGACCGCCGCCGCCGAATTCCTCCAGCAAAATCTGCACGTTCACGTCGCCGAGGCTTCGTGCCGAAATGGCAATCTCATTGCCCACGCGGAAAATGACGAACGACGCGCGCACGCCCTGAATGGACAGCAGCTCGTCCGCCGCCTGCGCCGCCGCAATGCGCACGTTCGGGAATTCCCAGTTGGAGCACGCAATGGCGCAACCCTTGTAAACCTCCGCACCTGCCACAAGCTGAGAGCGCTCTTTATAGGTATCGAGCGAATTTGCAAACATCTTCTTCACTTCCACCGTGTCGGCGCCGCGGCGCTTTAAGTAGGCGGAAGCTTCAAATGTGCGCACGCCCGTCTTCAAAACGAAGTTTTTTGTGTCCAGCATAATACCGGAAAGCAGTGCCGTCGCTTCTTTTTTATTGAGCGCAGAGCTGTTGATATACTGCACGAGCTCCGCCACCATTTCGGAAGCCGAGCTGGCGTACGGCTCATGGTAAAAGATGATCGCGTTTTCAATGTGCGTCACCATCATGCGGTGGTGGTCGATGACGACCACGCGCGGAATGGCCTTTAAAACTTCTTGGCTCTCCACAAACGAGGTGGAATGTGTGTCCACCACAATGAGAAGCGAGCGCTGCGTGCAGCGGTCGAGCGCCTCCTGCGGGGTGATGAACATGTTTTCATACTCCGGCTGATGCTCAAACGCGTTGATAAGCGTCGTCGCCATAGAGCGGCCCTTGTCGATCACAATGCTCGCACGGCGGTCAAGGCCTTTCGTCACAGCCGCCCACATGCCGACCGCCGCGCCCACGGCGTCAAGGTCGGAGTTCGTGTGCCCCATGATGAAAATATGGTCGCTCGATTTAATGTGATCGGAAAGCGTCGCGGCAATAACGCGCGTGCGCACCTTGTCGCGCTTTTCAACACCCTTGGAGAGGCCGCCGAAGAACTCGTATGTACCGTCCTGCTGGTAGATGGCCACCTGGTCGCCGCCGCGGCCGAGCGCCATTTCCAGTGCCTGACGGGCATGCAGTTCGCTTTCCGTCGCCGTTACGCCCGCGCGGCCGATGCCGATGGAGATCGTGGCAGACATGTTATTCTCACCCTTCACGGCGCGCACGCTGTCCAAAACGGCAAAGCGCTTCGTTTTGGCTTCTTCAATGTGCTGGTCGTCCGTGATAAGCATATAACGCCCGTTCGTCATGCGGCGCAGAAAGCCCTCCATGGTGTCGATCGCCCAGCTGCGCAGGACGGATTCCACCTCGGACGTGATGCGGGAATCCTCACTGCCGGAGGCATCGCGCGTCAGCTCCTCGCGGTTATCAAACGAGATAACCGCAATGACCGTGCGCTTTTCGCGATAATCGCGCTGAATCTGCTTATAATACGTGTCGTCCACAAAGTAAAGCACACTGCCGCTTTCGGTGCGCAGGCCGTAGGCCGTAAACTCGCGGTCGCCGTAGGAAACGGAGGTTCCGTTTTCGGATAAAATCTGACGCAAAGTCTTCGGGTAAATGTACGCCGCAATGTTATCGCCGCAGCCTTCGCCGTTTTCGGTGAATAACTCCCTGTCTCTTATACACATCTGACGCTGCCGACGAATAGAGAGGTG
>ERZ1027014.561-NODE-561-length-17835-cov-7.979528_pt1 | contig 17835 bp, 15 predicted proteins | sample MGYA00519287_ERZ1027014 | MGnify/ENA primary metagenome ERZ1027014 (study PRJEB26926, sample SAMN06164698) | human gut metagenome | biome: ENVO:00009003; feature: ENVO:2100002; material: ENVO:00002003 | host: Homo sapiens | place: USA | collected 2012 ...
CCTCTCTATTCGTCGGCAGCGTCAGATGTGTATAAGAGACAGGCCCAGTATAGCACATCCGGGGCAGGTTTTTCCAGCCCTTTTGCATTCTGATCTCCGCTCCGGCATAGGATGAAGGAAAAAGGGGGCGGGGGAACTATGACCTTTCGGGAACTTTGCACCAAGGAGGTCGTCCAGCTGAAGGATGGGGCCTGCCTTGGCCGGGTGGATGATCTGGAACTGGACGAGGCTTCGGCCCGCATCGAGAGCCTGCTTTTGCTTGGACGTCCCCGGCTGTTCGGGCTTCTGGGACGGGATGAGACGCTGACCATCCCATGGGCGGACATCGAGCGCATCGGGCTGGACGCCATCCTTGTGCGGACCGACATCCCGGCGGCACCACCCTCCCGCGGAGGACTGCTGGACAAATTACGTCAATGGCTGAACGGATGAAAGTTTTTCAACTGTTTTTTGTCTGCTGGGACTGGATTTTGGAGGAAGGAGGATTATAATAGAAAACCGGACAGAACTTGCTGCCCATAAATGACAAGAAAAACCGCAGAAGTGAAAGGAACTTCTTTATGAAACACCATTCCAAGGCTGCGCCCGTCTGGCTGCACGGGGCGCGGCTTCTCTTTCCGCCCGCAGCCACCCTCCTGTTTCTGGTGTTGACCGAGTGGATCGCCCGGGGCACTCTGAATGCAGACACCTTTTTACAGTACATCTTCCCCCATGCGGAGGCCTATCTTCTGGCGTGGGGGCTGCTCTTCCTTGTCTGGCTGGCGCTGGACTGGCTTACCCGCTTTGCTCCGCTGGCAACGCTGCTGTCAGCCCTGCTGGGCTGTCTGCCCGCTACGGTGGATTTCTACACCCTTCAGCTGCGGGGTGAGCCGTTCCTTCCGTGGGACTTGGCGCAGGTGTCCGAGGCGGCAGGTGTGGCCTCCGCTGCAGGCATCCATGTCCAGACCAGCATGATCCTCTCCGCTGTTCTGGTGCTGGCGCTGACGGTCGGCTCCTTCTTCCTCTACCGGGGACGGCAGAAGCTGCCGTGGGTGCGGCGGCTGGCGGGCTTTGCGGCCAGCACGGCGGCGGCCTGCGCCCTCGTCTTCGGCGTGTTTTTGCAGCCTGCCGTTACGCAGGCTCTGGGCATCCTGCCCGACGCATGGATGCAAGACCGCTACTATCGCTACTATGGCGTTGTCACCAGCTTTCTTACCAACCTGACGAATCTGGAGATCGACAAGCCCGAAAGCTACTCGGAAGAAGCCATCGACGCCATTCTCGATGACGTGGAGGCAGGGGAGAAGTATACTACCAGCCCGGCCTATCCCGACTCCTACGCTGCCCAGACCCCGGCAGAGGAGCGGGTGGAGCAGCCCACCATTATCTATGTGATGGATGAGTCCTACTGGGATGTCTCGGAGCTGGAACAGTACGGTTTCAAGTTTGACACCGATGTCTCAGCCAACCTCCACGCGCTCCAGCAGAGCAGCGCCTATGGCCGGGTCTACAGCCCCAGCTTCGGCGGCGGCACCTGTGACGTGGAGTTCGAGGCCCTGACCGGCTACTCGGTGTCCTATCTGCCGAACGGCAGCAAGCCCTACCAGCAGCATGTGACAAAGCCCATGTTCGCCCTGCCCAGCTATCTTAAGACGCAGGGCTACCAGACGGCGGCAGTGCACTGCTTCTGGGCCAGATATTGGAGCCGCGATACGGCCTACCCCAACCTCGGGCTGGACGATTTCATCAGCCTTGAGAAGATGCACGGCGTCGAGAAGGTACGCCGCCACTACTGGACGACGGGCCTCGTCACCGACGACTCGATGGCCGACCAGATCATCGGCCAGTACGAGACGATGAAGGAGAAGTCTGACGCGCCGGTCTTCCTCCACGCCGTCACCATGCAGAACCATACCAATTATAATAAGGACAACTATCCCGACGACCAGCGGGTGAAGGTCACGGAAGCCCCGGCGGGCCTCAAGGCCAGCACCGTGGGTGCGCTGGAAGACTTCGCCACCGGCATCCGGGACGCCGACGCCATGCTGGGAAAGCTGACGGAGTACTTCTCGCAGGTGGATGAGCCAGTCATTCTGGTGTTCTGGGGCGACCACTACAACCCCATCGACTCTAACTACGATATTTACACCCGCAGCGGCTATGCCAGCGATTCCAGCGCCGACCCCCGTCTCCACCAGACGACGCTGCTGATGTGGTCGAACTACTCCGACCGCGCGGTCGATCTCGGCACCATCGCAGCCTACGACATCTCGCCGGTGATGATGGAGCTGTTCGGCCTGCGTCAGCCTCTCTACTTCCAGTTCCTTGGCCGCCAGCTCCGCGCCGCCTACCGGGCCAACACCCGGGGCACCATCATGGAAAAGGACGGCACGACCTCGAACGAGCTGACGCCCTTGCAGCAGAAATGGAGCGACGAGCACTGGCTCCTTCAGTATGACCTCATGTTCGGCAAGGGGTATGCACTCGGCCGGATGGGCCTCGAAGGACTGGCCGAGGACGCTGAGTGACGAAAAAGTGCGTTCCATTTTAGAAAAAAGCACGAAAACCCCTTGCAACAGCGCTTCGTTTGTGCTATTATTACTTAGCATTACACACGCATCACTATGCCCTTTTGTGCTCTTAGGAGTGGAGGGCAGTCCGCCGCCGTCCGATACGGCGGCAGATCACGGTGTGCGGAGGCAAAACAAATTTTGGAGGTAATTTTACTATGGCAGTCGTTTCTATGAAGCAGCTTCTCGAGGCAGGCGTTCACTTTGGTCACCAGACCCGCCGCTGGAACCCCAAGATGGCGAAGTATATCTTCACCGAGCGCAACGGCATCTATATCATCGACCTGCAGAAGACCGTCAAGAAGCTGGACGAGGCTTACAACTACGTGAAGGAAGTTGCAGCTGAGGGCGGCGACATCCTGTTCGTCGGCACCAAGAAGCAGGCTCAGGAGTCTATCCGTGACGAGGCTCTGCGCTGCGGCATGCACTACGTCAACGCTCGCTGGCTGGGCGGTATGCTGACCAACTTCCGCACCATCCGTAAGCGCATCGACCGCATGGCTCAGCTGCAGAACATGAAGGACAACGGCACCTTCGAGCTGCTGCCCAAGAAGGAAGTGGCTAAGCTGGAGCTGGAGATGGAGAAGCTGGACAAGTACCTCGGCGGCGTCAAGAACATGAAGACCCTGCCCAAGGCTATGTTCATCGTCGATCCTCACAAGGAGCGCATCGCTGTTGCTGAGGCCCGCAAGCTGAACATCCCCATCGTTGCTATCGTTGATACCAACTGCAACCCCGATGAGATCGATTACGTCATCCCCGGCAACGACGACGCTATCCGCGCTGTCAAGCTGATCGCTGGCGCTATGGCTGACGCTGTGCTGGAAGGCAAGCAGGGCAACCAGGAGGCCGCTCCCGCTGAGGACGCAGCAAACGCCTGATTTCCCGAAATTCTCACAAACCAACAAATACTGTGTAAGGGAGAATACTAAAATGGCTATTACTGCAAAGGACGTTATGGAACTGCGCAAGCAGACCGACTGCGGCATGATGGAGTGCAAGAAGGCTCTGACTGAGGCTGACGGCAACTTCGAGAAGGCTGTCGAGATCCTGCGTGAGCGTGGTCTGGCTACCGCCGCCAAGAAGGCAAGCCGCGTGGCTGCCGAGGGTATGGTCTACGCTGATTACTGCCCCGAGTGCAAGGTGGGCGTCGTCATCGAGGTCAACGCCGAGACCGACTTCGTCGCCAAGAACGACAAGTTCGTTGCTTTCGTCAAGGAGGCTACCAAGGTCATCATGAAGCAGAACCCCGCTGATGTCGAGGCTCTGATGGCTTGCAAGACCGAGAACGGCGAGACCGTCGATGAGGCTCTGAAGAACCTGATCCTCGTCATCAAGGAGAACATCAAGGTTCGCCGCTTCGTCCGTTACGAGGGCGTCTGCTCTGCATACGTCCACGGCGGCGGCACCCACGGCATCCTGGTCAACTTCGAGACCACCAACGGCATCGAGGCTAAGGACGAGTTCGCTGCATACGGCAAGGATGTTGCCATGCAGGTCGCAGCTGCCAACCCCAGCTACGTCGATGAGGCTGCTGTCCCCGCTGAGGTCGTCGCCAAGGAGAAGGAGATCCTCCTCGCTCAGATGGCTAACGACCCGAAGAACGCCAACAAGCCCGACGCTGTCAAGCAGAAGATGATCGAGGGCAAGATCAAGAAGTACTTCAAGGAGAACTGCCTGGTCGATCAGGAGTTCGTCAAGGACGGCGACATGACCGTTGGTCAGTACACTGCCAAGGTCGCGAAGGACCTGGGCGGCGACATCAAGGTCATCAAATTCACCCACTTCGTCAAGGGCGAGGGCCTGGAGAAGCGTTCTGACGACTTCGCTGCTGAAGTCGCAAGCATGGTGAAGTAAGCCAGCTTCTACTGCTGAAGTAAACGAGAGCCGCAGTGCCTGTAACAGGGCGCTGCGGCTCTTTTTGTTTGCATTCGGATGCAGGATATGTTATGATAAAGAAATTATGAAAGAAAGGAGGACGACCGAAATGAATTTGAATGAATCCGCGTCTTTCCAGAAGGAGAGCGCGGCCTGACAAAGGAGCACTCCTATGAAGAAACTCGAATTTGAAATTGCGGGCATCCCGGCACTTCTCGTCGGTGAGCCGTCCGAAAGGCTTTATCTGTATGTCCATGGAAAGATGGGCTGTAAAGAGGAAGCGCTGGATTTTGCAGAGCGTGCCTGCCCGGCAGGGTATCAGGTGCTGGCTATCGACCTGCCCGAGCACGGCCGGCGGAAGGGGAGAACGGAAAAGCTCCTGCCATGGGTCGCCGTGCCAGAGCTTCAGGCCGTTTACCGATATGCTGCCGCACGCTGGCCGGAGGTCTCGCTTCGCGCTACCAGCATCGGTGCATGGCTGTCTATGCAGGCATTGCAGAGAATGCCGCTGGAAAAGGCTTTGCTTGTCTCACCTGTGGTGGACATGGAAGACCTCATCACTCATATGATGCAGTGGGCGGATGTCACAGGGGCACAGCTGGAAGCGAAAGGAGAGATTCCGACCACCTTCGGCGAGACGCTTTCATGGCCCTATCTTTGCTGGGTGAAGGAGCATCCCATCTGCTGGAAGGTGCCGACACAGGTGCTCTATGGCGGTAAGGACAATTTGACCAGCCGCCCAGTCATCGAAGCGTTTTGCGATAAGAGCAGCGCAACACTGACCGTGATGGAAGAGGGAGAGCACTGGTTCCATACCGAGCTGCAATTGGCTGTTCTGCAGGAATGGGAGCGAGCACATATCTGAAAGAATTTGAGCGCTATGGCATCCAGCCCCGGGCCTTTAAGCTGAAGGACGGCACCTACCGGGATGAGATCATCATGGTGAAGATGCTGTAACCGGAAAAGAACATAATGAAACGCCGCTGACGGTTCTGAAGCCGTCAGCGGCGTTTTGCGCTTATTCAGTCAACAGCCGGTCAACAAATCAGACATTGACCTCGCTGTTGTGCTCCGCCTTCTTGTAGGCGGAGACGGAGTGGAACACGATGTTCAGGCCCAGAACGATCAGCAGCACAGCCAGGATGAGCTGCAGGCCGTTGGCGATGAACACAGCGCCCCAGGTAGTCTCACCGGCAGGGATGGTGACAGCAGCGGCATTGCTGATGGCCTTGACCATAGCCATGAGACGCTGCACCAGAGCGGTGAAGGTGACGCAGAGCATAATGACCAGCGGTGGGAAGAGCATCTTGTTGTTGCGGCCAGTGACCTTCAGGAAGACGCACAGGGTGGCGAGGACCAGAGCGCTCAACAGCTGGTTTGCAGAACCAAACAGGGGCCAGATGTTGGCGTAGCCGATCTTGGTCAGGATGAAGCCGAACACCAGAGTGATGAAGGTAGAGAAGTAGACGTTGCACAGCAGCTTGCGCCAGCCCTCAGCGTGCTCCATATCATCGACGCTGAACAGCTCCTGAAAGCTCATGCGGCCGATGCGGGCCACAGCGTCAAGGCTGGTCAGGGCCAGTGCGGAAACGCACATGGTCATAAAGACGGTAGCAGCATAAGCGGGGACGCCGAACATCTCAAAGAAACCGGCAACGCCACGGCTGAAGATCTGGAACGGAGTACCGGCAGCGGGAGTGCCGTCAGCAGCAGCTGCAGCACCGGCGACGCACAGAGCCAGAACAGCCAGCAGGCTCTCCAGGATCATTGCGCCGTAGCCGACCTTCAGCATATCCTTTTCGTTTTCGACGGTCTTGGAGGAAGTACCGGAGGAAACAAGGCTGTGGAAACCGGAAACAGCACCGCAGGCCACAGTGACGAACAGAATGGGGAACATCGTGCCCAGCTTCTCGTTGGTGAAACCGGTGAAGACGGGCAGGTTCATGGTGGGATGAGCCACCAGCAGGCCGACCACAGCGCCGGCGATCATGGCCACGAACATAAAGGTGGTCATGTGGTCACGGGGCTGCTTCAGCAGCCACATGGGCAGAACAGCGGCAAAGAAGATGTAGACGAAGGTGATATAGCTCCATGCAGCCTTGCCCAGAATGATCGGCAGGTTTGCACCGATGACGAAGGAAAGCACGATGAAGACGATGCTGATGACGCTCTCCTTCCAGCCGGAGAAATTGAACTTCTTCTGGATGAGACCAAAGACGACGGCAAAGACCATGAACATGATAGAGACCATACCGGCAGCACCGTTGGTCTGAGCAGCCTCGACCAGAGCACCGTCTGCGCCGAAGGCGTTGAAAGTGCCGGCGACCATGTCTGCGAAGGCAGCGATGACGATGCCGCAGAACAGCCAGCAGAACAGCAGGAACAGCTTACGGCCGGTCTTACCGATGTACTTTTCGATCAGCATACCCATGCTCTTGCCGTCGTTCTTGACGGAAGCGTACAGAGCGCCGAAGTCGGTGACAGCACCGAAGAAGATGCCGCCGATGAGCACCCACAGCAGGACGGGCAGCCAGCCAAAGGCTGCGGCCTGAATGGCACCGGTGACAGGGCCTGCACCGGCGATGGAGCTGAACTGATGTGCAAAGACGGTCCAGCCGTTGGTGGGGACATAGTCACGGCCGTCCTCGTGGACGACTGCGGGAGTCTTGGCTTTGGGGTCGATGCCCCATTTGTTGGCCAGCCAGCGGCCGTACAGCGTATAAGCGCCGAACAGACACACGGCTGCGATCAAAACGATGACCAGCGTATTCATTTCTCTATACCTCTTTCCTTTCTTTCACACCGGCAACCGGCAACGTGTCAGACAGGGCGGCTGTGCCCAAAAGCAGAGCAGGCGAAACGGCCCGGAGGGTGAAAAAAGCCTCCGTCCTCACTGGAAGGATAGAACACAAGGATGCATCCTATCTTCCTCGAAGACGAAGGCCAAACGGCGTATGCACACCGGTCGTTCTCCGCGGTACCACTTCGTTTGCTGCTTTCAGGAGCAGCCGCTTGCGCGTACAGGCGTTTGGCCGCCGATACGCTGCCCTGTAACGTGGGCTGAACGGCCACGCGCTACTGCCCAAAATGGGGTTCACGCAGGCTGCTCGCAGGTGAGGGCTGATCGCACTGTGCTGCCGCCTTGCACCGGAATGGCGGCTCTCTGAGCGCAGGGAATGCGAAAAGTCATGTCCTGTTCATTGCATTTGCCGAATGATTGTGTATACTTTAGTCCCGATTTCATAATTTGTCAATATATTTTGGGCAAGTTAGGAGACTCTTCCATTTTTGCGGCGGCGAAGATAAGAAATTTTAGACGATTTTTGTTCAAACGTGAGATGAATAAAACTGAACGCAATGACAGATGAAATCTGATAATCTTTGCCAAAGAAAATCAAAATGCTTGACTTTTGCGCTTTCAAGTGCTAAAGTACTAACGTAACAAGAGTATGAAAGATCCTCTATTCTATCACAAGAGCAAGGCAAAAAATCGTGCAGCAGGAAAACAGCATAAATAGGTGATTCCATGCTGCTGCCATCGCATGAAAAAGTTGAATTACTATCCATGAAGTGCCGCAAAGGAGGCAGCTATGGCGGATAAAAACCCCAGAAAAACCCCCACCACCGATGCATTGTTCGATGCGATCCTCAGTTTGGAGACGCGGGAGGAGTGCTATAACTTCTTTGAGGACCTCTGCACAGTCAAGGAGATCTCCGATATGGCCCAGCGGCTGGAAGCGGCGAAGCTTCTGCTCAACGGCAGTACCTACGACCAGATCGTGAAGGCCGTGGAGATCAGCACCGCCACCATCAGCCGCATCAACCGCTGCATCCAGTATGGCTCCGGCGGCTACCGCGATACCATTGAAAAAGTGCAGAAGGCCGCAAAGCCGGAGTGACATCCGGGCGGGGCTGTACATAGGATGGACTGTGCCCTATCCCTATGAGAGAAAGGAAGGTCCTTCTTATGGCTGATACCACCAACTGCACCCACTGTGTTGCCTGCGATTGTCCCGCCCTGCCGCGCGTTACCTTCGATCAGGCAGTCATCGACCTGATGGAGAGCATCGCTCTGCAGGAGTCGGCGCTGAGCCATATCCTCTGTGCCGAGACCCAGAAGATGAAGGCGGCCCTCAGCATGGAGGAGCTTGACCTGTGCAAGCTGCTGGAGGTCAACGACTCTGCCACCAACATGGTCCACGCCGTGGCGAATCTTGAGCTGGTGCTGAAGGAGAAGCTGGAATTTATCGCCAACAACCTCTACTATCCCTCGACGGAGAACAACACCTGCACCACCACCGAGAGCTGATGTCAGGTGAGAGGAGAAAGTAAAAACGGACAAAAGGCCCTTCTGTGCAGGACGGACTGCGCAGAGGGGCCTTACTGTTCCCGGGAAATACAGAGCGAATGCCCGGCGTCGGGAGCGCTCGTGCAGCGGGGGCCTGCATAAAAATATGTATAAAAGTCTGAAAAGTGTTTTGTTGGAATTGCTGAATATCGAAATCTGTGCTATACTATATAGTGTTTATCTAAGAGAAAGGGGAACCTGACCTTGCTGCACTACGATGCGATCCTGTTTGACGTGGACGGTACGCTCATTGATTCCGCCCCCGGCATTCTCAATACACTGGAAGAAGTTTTTAAGGCGATGGGCGTGGATGTTGCCCGGAGCGACCTGAACCGCTACATTGGCCCGCCCCTCCGCAAGAGCTTTGGCGAGCATTTTTCGGACCCTGCCAAGATCGAGGAGGCCACCGAGCGCTACCGCACGAGTTATGCCGTCAAGGGCAGCCATGAGGGAGATGCTTACCCCGGCGTGGTGGAGATGCTGGGCCGCCTCAAGGCCGCAGGGCTGACCCTCTGCACGGCCACCTGCAAGCCCACCCATGTCGTGATGCCCATTCTGGAAGAGCAGGGGCTTTCCTCCTACTTTTCGTTCGTGGGCGGCGCGTCAATGGACGAGAGCCGTGACAACAAGACCGACGTCATCCGTCATGTCCTCGACCAGCCGGTCATGCAGGGCAAGCGGGTTCTGATGGTCGGCGACCGCTGCGACGATATGCAGGGCGCAAGGAACTGCGGGCTGGACGCCGCCGCGGTGCTGTACGGTTACGGCAGCAGGGAGGAGGTCGCCCCCTTTGCACCGGTCTTTATGGCCGCAGACTGCAAGGAACTGACGGAATGGATCCTCCGCCCTGTGGACGAGCTTTCCCATTCCTGAACGAGAGGAATCGTGTTTATGAGTCGAAAAATGCAATCGGAAAAAGAAAATATGACTCTCATGCAGAAGCGGGCCGTTCTGGTCTGCGTTCTCTGTGTTCTGGCCGTGCTGCTGACCTTCGGCATCACGACCGCGCTCTTGAAAAAGGGCGGCGACGCCCCCGCGCCCTCGGTCTCTGAGCCGGCGGCAGACCCCGCTCCGGGTGAAGACCTGTCGGGCCATTACCAGATCGACAACGCCTCTGCCGCCCTGCTGACGGAGACCGCCGACGCCGGTGCGGATTACCTGAACGACACCCTCTTCTTGGGCGACTCCAATACCGTCCGCCTCTACAACAACGGCCTCATCTCGCTGCAGCAGTTCTGCGCGAAGGAGGGCATCGGTACGCAGGCGGCGCTCAACGAGGGCATCGTTACCTTTAAGAAAGATTCGAACCACTACACCATCCCGCAGGCTGTAGCCATGATGAAGCCCCGCCGGGTGGTTATGACCTTCGGCACCAACGACACCGGCATGGAAGTCTCGGACTTCATCGCCCACTATACGGCGCTGGTTCAAGCCGTCCAGCAGAGCTACCCCTATACCGACATCATCGTGAACACCGTGCCGCCTGTCCCGGTCGATCACTCCAACTATCCCCACATGGACCAGTCCAAGATCGACGACTTCAATATGGCTCTTCTGAATATGTGCGAGCAGCTGGGAGTTCGTTTCCTCAACTCTGCCGAGGCGCTCAAAGGCAGCGACGGCTACGGCATCGCGGACTATTATACCAGCGGCGACATCCACCTCAAGAGCGTCGGCCTCAAAGCTGTGCTGAATTATATCCGCACCCACGCCTGTCAGACCGATGACCGCCGCCCGGACACCAACAACATCCCCACCCGCACGATGGAGTATGTCTCCAACCCCAGCTCCGCAGTGGCCGCGCCCAGTTCGGAGGCTGCAAGCTCCAGCGGGAGCCTGAGCGAAAGCGCCAGCAGCTCCGAAAGCTCGAGCAGCAGTGAGAGCACCAGCTCCAGCGAGGGCAAGAAGTTCGAGGCCCACTACCATGTGGACAAGAACGGCGGCGGCACCCTGAGCGTGGGCGGCGATACCGGCAACAACTCTGTGACCTATACCGTCACCGACCCCAGCAAGTCCATCACGGTGACGGCTGTCCCGGCAGACGGCTATGTCTTTGTCAAGTGGAGCGACGGTCTCACCAGCAAGACCCGCACCGATACCGATTTCAAGCAGAATCTGGATGTCACGGCGGTGTTTGGCGCTGCGTCCGTCCACATCACCAGCGAGGGCAAGGGGGCTGTGGGCAGCTCCTACACCTTCAAGGCCAACCTCAGCGGCAAGTATGCCAAGGCCGAACATCTGCGCTGGTACGCCAATGGGCAGGAGGTCACGCAGGCGGCGGGCAAATCCACCATCACCGTTGTGGTGGACAGCTCGATGGTCAACGCCTCCTACAAGATCCACGCAGTCGTTACCTATAACGACTGCAAGGTGAGCAGCAACACCCTGACCATCACCATCGGCAGCGGTGTGTCCAGCGAGTCTGCTCCTGCCAGCAGCTCGTCCTCGTCCAATGCCGGTTCTTCCGGCAGTACATCCGCTTCGTCTTCCTCTGCAAGCTCGGGCAGTTCCAGCAGCTCGTCTTCCGGCAGTTCTTCTGGCAGTTCCGGCAGCAGTTCCTCCCATAGCACCAGCAGCTCCTCGTCTGCATCGTCCAGCACGTCGGGCAGTTCCAAGGCAGAGTCGGAATCGAAGCCGGAGTCCAAAGCCGAGTCCAGCTCGGAGTCCAAGGCGGAATCCAAGTCCGAGGCCTCTGCCAGCAAGGAAACCGAGAGCAAGGCAGAATAAGTTTCACCCTTCTGCGTCCGGCTGCATAGGCTGGGCCGAGAGGAGGCGAGCCGATGGTCTGTGAAGAAATGCGAGTTCCCGGGCTGCCCGGTGCAGAAGATGTGACGGACGGCAACGTGGATTACTACGACATGGACTGGGAGAATATCGAGAACGGCGTGACGGAGGAGCAGATGGCGAAGTGCATCGCAAAAGAGTGCTCCTGTAAGCCGAAGCCGGACTGCGGCGGCAATCTACCGGAGCAGTCTGACGAGGAAGCTTATGAAATGACGCTGGAAGGATAAAAATTACGAGAAGCCAGCTCTGCCGGGCGGGGCTGGCTTCTCGCTGTTCTCAAACCGCAGCCGTTGCCGCGCCCGCTTTTGAGCGGCGGGCTGCACGAAAAAATGATAGAGAAGGGAAAGACAAATGGCAAAATACTATTGCATCCTCTTCGATGCGGACAATACACTTCTGAATTTCGACGCTGCCGAAAGCAAGGCTCTGGCTGAAACGCTGGTGGAATATGGCATCGAGCCGGACGCCGAGACGGTGCAGACCTACCGCACCATCAACGAAGAGCTGTGGCGTCAGCTGGAAAAAGGCCAGATCCGCCGCGATAAGCTGATGGGGGAGCGTTTTACCCGCTTCCTCAAGGCCATCAATGCAGCAGGCGATGGCGTGGAGATGAACCGCTGCTACCTCGAGCGCCTGTCCACCCACCCCGACCTGATGACCTCCAATGTGCTGGATGTCCTCGGCGAGCTTTCGGAGGTAGCGACGCTGGCGGTCGTGACCAACGGCTTCGAGAAGGTACAGAGCCGCAGGGTGGCGGAGTCGGGCATCCGGAACTACCTTGAGAACGTCTTTGTCTCTGAGAAGCTGGACAGCGAAAAGCCCAGTCGCCGCATCTTTGACGCCGCTCTTCGCGCACTGGGTGTGGAGAACCGGGAGCACGTTCTGGTGGTGGGCGACAGCCTCACCAGCGACATTCAGGGCGGCGTGAATGCAGGTCTTGACACCTGCTGGTTCAATCCCGGCCATGCGGAGAACCCGGGCAAGGTGACACCCACCTACGAGATCGCCTCACTGGAAGAGCTGTATCCTCTGGTGATGGAGCCGGAAGAGCTGGCGAACCTTGGCCTCAAGCACCGCCGCCATCAGCCGTAACGGCGGCGGGACGTCCGTATCCACCCCTACTGGAAAAGAACACGGAAGATTATTATGCTGATTCATTTGGAAAAACTCGGAAAGAGCTTTGGCGAAAAGGTCGTCCTGCACGACGTGAGCGCCAGTGTAGAAAAGGAAGACCGCATCGGCATCGTGGGTCAGAACGGCGCGGGCAAGACGACGCTCCTCAAGATCCTGACCGGCATTTACACCGACTATGACGGGGAATTCAGTGTGACCCATGGCGTGACGCTGGGCTATCTGGAACAGAACGCAAAGCTTGACACGACACTTGATATTTACGGGGAGATGCGCTCTTCCTTTGCCCCTGTGCTGGACGCGATGGCCCAGATGCAGATTTTGGAAAAGAAGATGGCGGCCGCTCCAAATGACCCTTCGCTGCTGGAAAAGCACGATGCACTGCAAAACATCATCGACGCGGCCGACGGCTACAACATGGACGTCAACATCAAAAAGGTGCTGTCTGGCATGGGCTTTGCGCAGGATACATGGGGCAAGAACGTGGGCGTTCTGTCCGGCGGTGAGCTGACCCGTCTGCGTCTGGCAAAGCTCCTGCTGGAAAAGCCGGATGTCCTTATTCTGGACGAGCCGACCAACCACTTGGATTTTGCCACGATGGAATGGCTGGAAAGCTACCTCAAGGGCTACTCCGGTGCGGTCCTTGTGGTCAGCCACGACCGCTATTTCCTCGACAACGTCTGTACCAAGATCTGGGAGGTCTCCTTCCAGACCATGACCACCTATAAGGGCAACTTTTCGGCCTACCTGCCCCAAAAGGAAGCCGCTGACGCCCTGCGCCAGAAGCAGCATGACGCCGATGTGGCGCTGGCTGAAAAGCTGCAGGACTACATCGACCGCAACCTCGTCCGCGCCTCCACCACCAAGATGGCCCAGAGCCGCCGCAAACAGCTGGAGAAGCTGGAGATCACAGAGGCTCCGCAGGACGAGACGAATCAGCTCAAATTCCGCTTCGAATACGACGTAGAACCGTGGAATGAGCTGGTGCTGCTCAAGAACCTGACCATCAAGATCGGCGACCGGACTCTGCTGGAACCCTTTACCTATACGGTCTGCCGCGGCCAGCGGCTCATCATCGCCGGGCCCAATGGCGCGGGCAAGTCCACCCTGATGCAAGTGCTGGACGGCAAGCGCCGTCCCTCCGGCGGTATGGTGCGTCTGGGGACGGGCGCACGGCCCAGCATCTTTGCCCAGCAGCAGAACCGCATCGGCGCAGGCCGCGTCATCGACGTCATCTGGAACAAATACCCCCGAATGACCGAATTGGAAGTCCGCAGCCATCTGGCGAAGCTGGGCTTCCGGGGGGAGACGGTCTTCAAGCCCTGCGAAGCCCTGTCCGGCGGCGAGCTGGCCCGTCTGCGCTTCGCGGAGATCGTGCTGGAACGGCCGAATCTGCTTTTCCTCGACGAGCCGACCAACCACTTGGACATCTACACCCGCGAAAATCTGACCGAGGCGCTGATGGCCTACACCGGCACGCTGCTCCTCGTCACCCATGACCGTCATCTGATGAACAGTCTGGCCTGCCCCATCCTCTATCTTGAGGACGGCAAAGCGGTTATTTATCCCAGCTACGATGCCCTGATGGGCCGCGCCGCTCCTGCCCCCGTGGCAGAGAAGAGCGGCGAGCCTGCTAAGGCAGGCTACGGCAAGGAACAGCGCCGCCGCCGGGCAGAGCTGCGCGCCAAGATCAAAGCCTGCGAGGACGAGATGGAGGCCTGCGGCGCCCGGGAAGTGGAGCTGGAAAACGAGATCAACTCACCGGAGGTCTACAACGACCCGCAGCTCCTGCGGGAAAAAAGCGACGAGCTGAGCGACCTGCGCTTCCATCAGGACGAGCTTTTTGCCGCGTGGGAAGCCGCTGTCGAGGAGCAGGAGCAATACGAGCAGTCCGCAGGCGAAGAATAAGCTGCGGCACAAAGGGGGAGAGCCAATGGCAAACCGAGATCATGATCCGAAGAAAACACACGAGATCGCACTTTCTGGCCTGCTGTTTGCGCTGGCGATGGCCCTTTCCTTTCTCGAGGGCACGCTGGTCATCCCGGGCCTTGCGCCAGGCATGAAGCTGGGCCTTGCGAACATCGTGGTGATGTATGCACTGTTTTTCATGGGAGTGCGGCAGGCGCTGTATCTCGACCTGCTCAAGGCGCTGTTCGTCTTTCTCGTCTCCGGAGGGACGGCGGGCTTTCTCTCCCTCTGCGGCGGGCTGCTGTCCCTGCTGGTGATGTGGGTGCTTTACTATAAGCTCCCGTTCCAGCCCACATGGTTCATCCTGTCGGTCTGCGGCGCACTGGCCCACAACATCGGCCAGCTGCTCGGCGCAGGACTCATCCTGTCCTCGGCGATGTCGCTCTATTATGCGCCGGTGATGCTGGTGCTGGGCCTTATCATGGGCGCGCTCACATCCCTGACCCTCAAAGCCATCCTCCCCGCACTGGGGCGGCTGGGCTACAACACCCGGGAAAAGCGCTGAACAGTTGCATCGAAAGAAGTTTTTCGCTATAATAAAATGATAGATTTGATTTGACCCTACAAAAAAGCCGCCCTTATGGGTGACTCGCATCCGAGGGACGGCTGGGAGGTTTTGCACTATGTCTGAAAAAGTTACGGTCAAGGTGGAGCGGAGCGTTCTCCATCTTCCGGCCATCGCCCTGCGCGGGCTGGTGGTCTTTCCCAACAATCTGCTCCACTTCGAGGTGGGCCGCGAGAAGAGCATCGCCGCCGTGGAGTGGGCCGTCAGCAACAACTCGGACGTCTTCCTCGTGGCGCAGAAGGAGATGAAGGTCGAAGAGCCTAAGTCCGCCGACCTCTATACTTATGGCGTCGTGGCCGAGGTCAAGCAGGTGATGCGGGTGTCGGACGACCTCGTCCGCATTCTGGTCGAAGGCAAGTACCGGGCCAAGCTCTCCGAGATGGAGGACGACGGCAGCTTCCTGCTGGCCACGGTCCGTCCGGCTCCGGTAAAGATGGCAAAGCCCGAGGAAATGCCGGAGGCAGATGTCCTCGTCCGGAACGTCAAAAAGAGCTTCGACGAGCTTCTGGCGTTGAATCCCCATATCGGCAAGGATGTGGTATTTGCTATCACCACCAGCACCGACCCTGCCTTCCTGTCGGAGTACATCCCGGCCAACCTCTTGTTCCGCTTCGAGGACAAGCAGGCCATTCTGGACGAAGGCACCCTGATGGGCCGGCTGCGCCTGCTCATCGAGAAGATGCACCGGGAGCGCCGGATGCTTGAGATCGACAAGGAGATCGCCCAGAAGGTGGACGAAGCGATGGACAAGAACCAGCGCGACTACTACCTCCACGAGCAGCTCCACATGATCAGCGAGGAGCTGGGCGAGGACGACGACACCACCGCCGAAGCCGAGGAGTACCGCCGGAAGATCACCGCTCTCCATCTGGACGAGGAACGGGAGAAGAAGCTCCTCAAAGAGGTGGACCGCCTCTCCAAGATGCAGAGCAGCAATCAGGAGGGGACGGTCATCCGCACCTATCTGGATACCTGCCTCGATCTGCCATGGAACACCTTCACGGAGGATGATCTGGACATCGCCAAGGCCCAGCGGGTGCTGGATCGTGACCACTACGGCCTGAAGAAGGTCAAGGACCGCATCCTTGAGGTACTGGCTGTCCGTAAGCTGGCCCCGGACGTCAAAGGCCAGATCATCTGCCTCGTCGGCCCCCCGGGCGTCGGCAAGACCAGCATTGCCCGCTCCATCGCCGAGAGCCTGAACCGCAAGTATGTCCGCCTGAGCCTCGGCGGCGTGCGGGATGAGGCTGAGATCCGCGGCCACCGCCGCACCTACATCGGCGCGATGCCCGGCAAGATCATCAGTGCGATGATCACCGCAAAAAGCTCGAATCCGCTGATGCTGCTGGATGAGATCGACAAGCTTGCCGGTGACTTCCGGGGCGACCCGGCCGCTGCTCTGCTGGAAGCCCTCGACCCCGAGCAGAACAGCACCTTCAACGACCACTTCATTGATATGCCGTTCGATTTGAGCCATGTGCTCTTCATCACCACGGCCAACGACCTCAGCGCCATCCCTGGCCCGCTGCGCGACCGCATGGACATCATCGAGCTGCCCAGCTACACCCGGGTGGAAAAGTACAACATCGCCCGCAAGCATCTGGTGCCCAAGCAGCTGGATGCCTGCGGTCTGACCGGCAAGGTCGCCTTCTCCCAGAGCGCCCTCTACGGCATCATCGACGGCTATACCCGCGAGGCTGGCGTCCGCAATCTGGAGCGCACCATCACCAGCGTCCTGCGCAAGTGCGCCCGGAAGATCGCATCCGGCGAGGCGGAGAATATCTCCGTCACCGGCACCAGCCTCGAAAAGCTGCTCGGTCCCCGGATGGTCAAGCCCGAGTTCCTGAACCGCACCAATGCCATCGGCATCGCCAATGGTCTGGCATGGACCAGCATCGGCGGCGAGACTCTGCCCATCGAGGTGCAGGTCATCGACAACGGCAGCGGTAAGATCACCGTCACCGGCTCTCTGGGCGATGTGATGAAGGAGAGCGCACAGCTGGCCATCACCTACGCCCGGGTCCATGCCGCCGAGTACGGCATCGACCCGGAGCGCCTCAAGAAGTGCGACCTACACATCCATGCCCCCGAGGGCGCAGTGCCTAAGGACGGCCCCTCGGCCGGTGTCACTCTGACCACCGCTCTCATCTCCTGCCTGTCCGGCATCCCGGTGCGGGGTGATGTGGCCATGACCGGCGAGATCACCCTCCACGGCAATGTGCTGCCCATCGGCGGTCTGCGGGAGAAGAGCATGGCGGCGTACCGCGAGGGGATGAAGACCGTCCTCATCCCGAAGGATAATCTGTCCGACCTGTACGAGGTGGACGACGAGGTCAAGAAGAACATCGAGTTCCTGCCCATGTCCAATCTGTCGCAGGTGCTCGCCGCCGCACTCCTCAAGCCCAAGACAGTATCGGCGGGCCATCCCCGTGCCAAGAAGGGAAAGCCCGCTGAGGCTGCGGCCCTGCCGCAGCCGACTGAAAAGCCGCAGACGGGCGCGGTCTGCTGAGACGAAAGGAACGCAGCTATGAACTATAATAAAGCGGATTTCATTGCAAGCTACGGCATCTCTGTCTCTTATACACATCTGACGCTGCCGACGAATAGAGAGG
>ERZ1027014.599-NODE-599-length-17090-cov-4.429645_pt1 | contig 17090 bp, 14 predicted proteins | sample MGYA00519287_ERZ1027014 | MGnify/ENA primary metagenome ERZ1027014 (study PRJEB26926, sample SAMN06164698) | human gut metagenome | biome: ENVO:00009003; feature: ENVO:2100002; material: ENVO:00002003 | host: Homo sapiens | place: USA | collected 2012 ...
ACGAGATCTAGTACGGTCTCGTGGGCTCGGAGATGTGTATAAGAGACAGGGCATCGACGTAAAAGAACGGTACCGCGGACATGGACTCGGCACAACACTTGTAAGTCTGCTGTGTGACCGCATCGAAGCGCTCGGCAAAACGCCGTTTTACGGCACAGTGCTCGCCAATTTACATTCGCAGAACATCGCCCTCAACACGGGCTTTTACCCCGCGTGGGTGGAAATATCGAGCTTTAAAAGGGAAGAAATGAAAGGGTAAACCGAAATGAGTTCAAAGTACATCACCGTGACCGGTGCAAGAGAACACAACTTAAAAAATATCAATGTAAAGCTGCCGCGTGATCGACTGGTCGTGCTGACGGGACTTTCCGGCTCCGGCAAGTCCTCTTTGGCGTTTGATACCATCTACGCCGAGGGCCAGCGCCGCTATGTAGAGTCGCTTTCAAGCTATGCCCGTATGTTCCTCGGGCAGATGGAAAAGCCGGATGTCGATAACATTGACGGCCTTTCGCCGGCCATTTCCATCGACCAGAAAACAACCTCCAAAAACCCGCGTTCCACGGTAGGCACGGTGACGGAAATTTACGATTATCTGCGCCTTTTGTACGCGCGCATCGGTGTTCCGCACTGCCCAGTCTGCGGCAGAGAGATCCGCCAGCAGACCGTCGACCAGATCGTCGACCGGGTGATGGAGATGCCGGAGCGCACGAAAATTCAGGTTTTGGCGCCGGTGGTGCGCGGCAGGAAAGGTGAGCACCAAAAGGAGTTTGAGGCGGCGCGCAAGGGCGGCTTTGTCCGTGTGCGTGCTGACGGCATCATTTATGATCTTTCCGAGAGCATCAAGCTTGAGAAGAATAAGAAGCACAACATTGAAATTGTCGTTGACCGTCTTGTCATCAAGCCGGACATTCGCTCGCGCTTGGCGGATTCCGTAGAGACGGCGACAGGACTTTCCGGCGGGCTTGTTATCGTAAACGTGGTGGACGGCGAGGATACGCTGTTCTCTCAAAACTACGCTTGCCCGGAGCACGGCGTCAGCATGGAGGAACTTTCGCCGCGCATGTTCTCGTTCAATAACCCTGCGGGCGCGTGCCCGAAGTGCACGGGTCTCGGCGTTTTCATGCGCATTGATCCGGCGCTCATCATCCCGGACGACCGCTTATCGATTCGTAAGGGCGGTTTGAAGGGCAGCGGTTGGGCGATGGAGGGCAGCACCATTGCGGCGATGTACATGGAAGCGCTCGCAGAGCACTACCATTTTTCGCTTGATACGCCGATCCGCGACCTCTCACCGGAGCTTGTAGACATTCTGCTTTACGGCACGAAGGGCGAGAAGATTAAGGTGCACCGCAAAAGCGAGTACGGCCGCGGCACGTATGAGACAGAGTTTGAGGGCATCATCAACAACCTTGAGCGCCGTTTCCGCGACACATCCTCCTCGTGGATCAAGGAGGAAATCGAGTCGTACATGAGTGCGGTGCCGTGCGACGCATGCGGCGGCAAGCGCCTTTCCAAAGAAAGTCTTGCCGTGACGGTGGGTGGTAAGAATATCAGTGATTTTTGCGACCTTTCCGTTGTGGACGCGCTGGCGTTCCTCGATACGTTGACGCTGACCCCGCGCGAAGAGACGATCGCGGCGGCGGTTTTGAAGGAAATTCGTTCACGTCTCGGCTTTTTGCGCAACGTGGGTCTCGAATATCTGACGCTTTCCCGTGCGGCGGCGACGCTTTCCGGCGGTGAAAGCCAGCGTATTCGCTTGGCGACGAACATCGGCTCGTCTCTCATGGGCGTTTTGTATATCCTCGATGAGCCGAGCATCGGCCTGCACCAGCGCGACAACCACAAGCTGTTATCGACTTTGATGCGTCTGCGCGACCTTGGCAATACGGTCATTGTCGTGGAGCACGACGAGGACACAATGCTTGCGGCTGACTACATTGTGGACATCGGCCCCGGCGCGGGCATTCACGGCGGCAACGTGATTTACAGCGGCGACGTGCAGGGTATTTTGAAGTGCCCGGAGTCCATCACCGGCCAATATTTGAGCGGGCAGCGGTTCATCCCCGTGCCGCAGACCAGACGCGAAGGAAACGGCAAGAAAATCACCATTGTCGGTGCGCAGCAGAACAACCTGAAAAACGTGACGGTGGACATTCCGCTCGGCAAGCTTGTGTGCATCACGGGCGTTTCGGGCTCGGGCAAATCGTCGCTCATCAACGAGGTGCTGTATAAACGTTTGGCGGGCGAGCTGAACGGCGCGCGCACGGTGCCAGGCAAGCATAAGGAAATTCGCGGCATGGAGAACCTCGACAAGGTCATTCAGATCAACCAGTCGCCGATCGGCCGTACGCCGCGCTCGAACCCGGCGACGTATACGGGCGTGTTTACGGATATCCGCGAGCTGTACGCCAGCACGCCGGAAGCGAAAATGCACGGCTTTACCTCCGGGCGCTTTTCGTTCAACATTAAGGGCGGCCGCTGCGAGGCGTGTCAGGGCGATGGCATTATTAAAATCGAGATGCACTTTTTGCCCGACGTTTACGTTGCGTGCGATGTATGCAAGGGCAAGCGCTACAACCGTGAGACGCTGGAAGTGAAATACAAAGGCAAAAGCATTTACGACGTGCTGGAAATGACGGTGGAGGAGGGCCTTGCGTTCTTCAAGGACCACCCGAAAATCGCGCGCAAGCTGCGCACGCTGTGCGACGTGGGACTGGGGTACATCAAGATCGGTCAGCCGGCAACGACGCTTTCAGGCGGCGAGGCGCAGCGCGTGAAGCTTGCCACGGAGCTGAGCCGACGCCCGACCGGCAAGACGGTGTATATTCTCGACGAGCCGACGACCGGTCTGCACATTGCGGACGTGCACAAGCTTGTGGAGGTTTTACAAAAGCTCGTGGACGGCGGCAACACGGTCATCGTCATCGAGCATAACCTCGACCTCATCAAGACGGCCGACCATATCATCGACCTCGGCCCAGAGGGCGGCGACAAGGGCGGCATGATCATCGCGGAGGGCACGCCGGAGCAAGTGGCGGCAACGAAGGGTTCCTACACCGGCGAGTATATCAAAATGATGCTGGAGCGTGACAAAAAGCGTAGGGCGGAGCTGAAAGCCTGACAAATTCAAAGTGACGTATGACGCTGCGGGCCCGGTTTTCGGGTGCGCGGCGTTTTTGCGGCTTTAAACGGATTGACACGGAAAAAGAATCTGTCCAAGATATAAAGCCGGAAATTTTGCGCCTTTCAGGGGTGCGGGCGGTTCATATTTACATTTTGTTCAACACATTTGCGTGTAAATCGGGTAGAATGAAGAACGGAAAGGAGAGGTTTGCGGTATGTTTGGCTATGTGCGTCCATTCAAGGGCGAGATGCTCGTGAAAGAATACGACGCATATAAAGGTGTTTACTGTCAGCTTTGCCGGGCGCTCGGAAAATATTACGGTTTTCCGATGCGGCTGACGCTGAGCTACGACTGCACGCTGTATGCGATGCTGGCGCTAAATCAGCGCGATGCCGATGTAAAGGCGGAGAAAAAGCGATGCTGCTGCAACCCGATGAAAAAGTGCACGTATGTGTGCCCCGCGAACGAGGATGTGTTTGCCGAAGAGGCGTTCCACAAGGCAGCGGCACTAAGCATCATTATGACGGTGCACAAGTTGCGCGATACTGCCGCGGATGAAGACGGGCTGAAAGCGTTCGGTGCACGCGTTCTGCGCTTGTTTACGCGACGCGCGATGAAAAAGGCGAGCAATGATTATCCGTTTATGGCGGATGCCGTGCAGAAAATGATGGACGACCAGGCCGATGCCGAACACGCGAAGGAAATTTCCATTGACCGATGCAGTGCGCCGACGGCGGAGATGCTGCAGACGATCTGCGCGGAGCTTGGCAGCAATGCGGGCGAAAAGGCCGTTTTGAGCGAGGTGGGGTATTTCCTCGGGCGCTGGATTTACATTATGGATGCAGCGGACGATCTCACGGACGACCTTTTGCAGCAGAAATTCAACCCGTTTATTCAAAAGCTGGGACTGGAAAGCTCGCGCGGGTTACATTTATTGCCCGAAGAACGCAAAAGGGCCGACGAAGAGTGCAATGCGGTATTAAACGGCTCACTTGCACGGCTGCTGCCGGCGGTGAACCTATTGCCGAGCGGCAAATTTACCCGAGTTTTGGAGAATATTTTTGAAAAAGGGCTCCCGGAAATGCAAAGGGAGATCCTTTTCCTGCATATAAAGAAGGAGAAACAACATGACTGATCCGTATAAGGTCCTCGGGGTGTCGCCCTCGGCGACGGATGAAGAAATTAAAGACGCATACAGAAAGCTTGCAAAAAAGTACCACCCGGATCAATACGGCGACAGCCCGCTCTCCGAGCTTGCGGGCGAGAAGATGAAAGAGATCAATGAGGCGTACGACACCATTGTTTCGCAGCGCAAAAACCGCGGTGCGAACAATAACGGTTACGGCTACAACAACTATAACACGTACAATGCGGGTTATAACGCCGGGTATGCGGGTGGCAGCAGTGCCTCCGGCTTTAACGATGTACGCCGTTTCATTATGGCGGGGCGCATTGCAGACGCGGAGCAGATCTTAAACGGCGTGCCGGTGGAAAGCCGTAACGCCGAGTGGTATTTCTTAAAAGGTACGGTTTTATACCGCCGAGGCTGGCTGGAGGAAGCGAAGGAGCACTTCACGCGCGCGTGCCAGATGGACCCGGGCAACCCGGAGTATCAGGCGGCGCTGAACCAGGCCATGAACCAGCGCAGCGGCGTTTACGGCGGCTACAATCCGAATATGAACATGAACAATGCGGGTGGGTGCAACGCCTGTGACATCTGCAACGGTCTGATTTGCGCGGACTGCTGTTGCGAGTGCATGGGCGGCGACCTGATCCCCTGCTGCTAAGGGGGGCGTTTTCATGCGCTCTAAAGCGGCGAAGGTCGCGCTGTGCGGTGTGGTTTCTGCGCTTTCCGTGGTGCTGATGCTGATGACCGGCATTGTACCCATTGCGACGATTGCACTGCCTGCATTGGCGGGCTGTTTGACGATTGCCATTGTGGCGGAGACAAATGTGCGCTACGGCTTTGCGGTGTATTGCGTTGTGAGCGTGCTGGCAATTTTGCTGACACCGGACAGAGAAGCGATTTTGTTTTACATTTTATTTTTCGGTTACTACCCGACGCTGTACGGACTTTTGATGCGCATTAAGCGTAAGCCTTTGCGTGTGCTTGCAAAATTCGGCGTGTTTAATCTGGCGATGGCGCTGGAAACGGCGCTGGCGGTTTGGGTTTTGCAGATCCCGCTTTCCGAAATGGAAGTGTTCGGCAAATGGTCCATCCCGATTTTGGCGGTGATGCTGAATGTGGTGTTTGTACTGTACGATTACTCGATGAACGGACTAATCGTCCTGTACATTCGCAGACTGCACCCGCTTGTACAGAAATATATAAAATAAAACAGCCCATGGCTGCGGTTTTCCGTGTGCCATGGGCTGTTCGCTTTGTACAGCTTATATTGCGGTGAGGTCGTCTTTTGTACAGCCTTTTTCGCTGTACCGGGCTTTTTCGTAGACGATGTGCAGGGCATCGTTTTGGAGCTTCGCGTGGGCTTCCGCTTCGGCGGGGGACATCCAGCGCGCGGGCGGCTCTTTTGCGGCGTGCAGCAGCGTTTTGCGGTATTTGCGGCGCACCGCAGCGGTCGGGGAGCGGTCAAGGAAGCCGGGACGGTTGCGCTTTTGGGCGCGTTCCCGCACGGTGGTGCGTTCGTCCTCGGGCAGGTTTTCCACAAGGTCGCGCCGATCGACAAACGAGGTTTTAAACCCGCGCGAGATGCGGATGCAGCCGTAAATAACGCCGAAGATGAGGCCGCCCGCGAGCGCGATGAGCACGATGTACTCGAGAATTTTCATGATGAGGACGAGCACAGGGCTCGGCTCTGCGGCGGGTATCATCTCGTCAAGCGGCATATCGCCGCCGGAGGATGTTTCGGTCTGCTCGGGCGGGGTGTATTCGGCGTGGGTCGCCTCGCGCGGAGTGTAGCGGTAGCCGATGTCGTTTGTGAGCAGCGGCGGCAGCAAAACGGCGGTACAGAACACGGCTGCGGCGGCCAAAAGCGCACAGGTGATGCGCACGATGCGGCGTGCGGGCATGTTCTGCATGGCGGCGTTGACGTCGATGTAATCATCGATGCGGCGGATGCCGCGCTGCGTGAGGCACAGCACGAAGTAAACGGCCGCGAAAACGAGGGAGACGGGCTGGAAAATCAAATCGGCGCGGTCGGTGAAGACAGAGCACAGGAACGGCACGGCGAACACGGCAAGACCCGCATAACCGGCGTGGTCAAACAGAGAGTGGCTTTCGCCGTGCAGGCGGCCGTAAAGCCGCATGAAGCAGATGAACAGCGCGACGACGGCCATGAGAACGGAATCGAACAGGAAGCCGGTGAGTACCGTGATGCCGATGCTTGCGAGAATATAGAAAAAGATGCGGCGCAGGCATTTTATTGCGAACCAGCTGAGTGCGATGGGGGCGAGAATTAAAAATCCCCGCAGGATGTTTTGCAGGATGACGTCTTTTGTCATGCTCTCCGAGACAAAATTTAAAACGAGCGCGTAAAGCGGCACACACAGCATGGTGGCGTGCAGCCATCCGAGCACGACGTATAAAATGTGGCGGACGGGAATTTGCTTTTTGAAAATTTTCATTTTGTCCCCTCCCGTTAAACTTTCCAGCGGACGATTTCGACGGATTTTGAGGTCTCCGTGAGTTTGTAGCGCTCCGGCATGTTGCGGTCTTCCGGCAGGATCCAGATGGCGTCACTGCCCTCCGTTAAGGCTTCCAAATCCGGCAGAACGGGCAGCTTTTGCTCCTTGGAGATGAGCACGTAGAGGTTGCTGCCGTGTGCGCCGTCGTGCAGGGTGCGGAGAAGCTGCGACATGGGGGTGAGGTCGTTGCGGCATTCCAATCTTGCGAGCCGGCGGCGCAGGTAAAGCGCGGTGTTGCGGCCGGTGAGCTCGCCGGTGGAGAGCATTTTGCCGTCTACGGTGTCTATGCCGTTTGAGATGACGGAGACCGAGATGCCGTCTGCGAGCATGCGCTCCGCGAGTTCGGCGGCGATGGAGATGGCGGTCTCGTTTAACGCATCCGTCACGGCGCTGCCAATGCCGGTGCAGTCGAGCAGGACAGTGACCTTTTGGGACAGCGTGGAATCGTGCTGATTGACGAGCAACGTGCCGCCGCGCGCGGAGGCCTTCCAGTTGATGTATTTCATGGGGTCGCTGCGGCGGTAATCGCGGATGCCGGCAAACTCGAACGGGTCGTCGTACACACGCCGACGGCTGACGAGCAGACCCATGATCTTGCTGTACGGAATGCGGATGTGGCTTGCGGAAATGTGCGCGGGCAGGACGTAGAACTCCGTTTCCTGCGGAAAATGCGCCACCTGCTTTTCGGTCATCAGAAAATCGTAGGACGTGACCGTGGTGGACGCGATGCGGTAATAGCCGCGCTTTTTGCCGCGGACAGGTAGTGTACGCGTGATGCGCTGGCGCACGGACGCTGTGAACACGTCGCGGCGGTAGGTCATATCGCTGACAGTGGAGTTTTCTTCGTCCTGAAACACCACCCAGCGGCTCATATCGAAGCCGACCTCCAGAACGGGGAGCGGCAGGTATTTGTTGTTCACGATCGTTTCGACGAGATTTGCTTCCTCGCCGCAGAAAATGTAATCGCGGTCAAAGGATATTTGTACGGTGAGGTTTTCGTCCCACAGGCGGCGGAACAAAAGGCGCTGTGCAAAATAGAGGACGAGCAAAACGATCGGGAGCAGAAGGAGCGCCCACATTACTTTGACCAGTCCTCAGTCGGCAGGGCGACGGAGGAGAGCACATCGGTCATGGCCTTTTTCTGGGCATCGGTGGAGCCGACGGAGCCGCTGAGCTGCAAACGGTGGGCAAGCACCGGCACGGCGACGGTCTTGATGTCTTCCGGCACGACGTATGCGCCGCCGCGCACCAAGGCGTAAGCGCGCACGGCACGGACGAGCGCAAGGCTGCCGCGCGGGCTGACGCCCATATCGATATTCGGCCAACTGCGCGTGGCCTGCACGAGGTCGATCATGTAATCGAGCAGGACGGGGTGAATGTAAATCTCCTTTGCCTGCTTTTGCAGCGCGAGAATATCCTCACGCGTGCAGACGCTTTGCAACGTTTCGAGCGGCTCTTCCTTCATAAAGCGCTGCAAGATGGCGCGCTCCTGCTCTTTTGTGGGAGAGGCCATGGAAATGCGCATTAAAAAGCGGTCGAGCTGGGCTTCCGGCAGGGGATAGGTGCCGAGCGTTTCGATGGGATTCTGCGTGGCGATGACAAAAAACGGCGCCGAAAGCGGGCGGGTGATGCCGTCCACGGTGATCTGGCGCTCGCCCATGCACTCGAGCAGGCTCGACTGCGTGCGCGGTGTGGCGCGGTTGATCTCATCGGCGAGGAGCAGGTTGCAGAATGCCGGGCCGGGGCTGAAAACGAAATCGTTTGCTTTCTGGTCGAAGTAGTTGAGGCCCGTGACGTCGCTGGGAAGCAGGTCGGGCGTGAACTGGATGCGGTTAAACTCCAGACTGACGGACTTTGCAAGTGACTTTGCGAGCACGGTTTTGCCCATGCCGGGCACATCTTCGATGAGCACGTGACCCTCGGCAATGAGTGCGGTGAGCAAGAGGTCGATGGTTTCTTCGGAACCGACCATGACCTTGCCGATATTTTCACGAATGGACGAAATGAGCGTTTTACTTTCCATAAAAGACCTCCAAAAGACGGGTGCGTTTATTCTGTTGTGGGAAATCAACAGAATTAAACGGTTAATAATCGGAATAAGGATACAACAAAACGAAAGGAATTGCAAGCTTCTTTTGTAAAGGATGGCAAAGAATGGAGAGAGATATCCGTGCCGCACGGACATACCTTTGCATGAAAGGATACGTTTCCTGCAAAAACGGTTTGAAATTCATAGAAAACAGTGAAAATATCCCTTGATTTTTGCAGGAATATCGGCTAAAATAAACATTATGATACCGTGTATACGTGTGCCCTGTCCGTAGGGGCAGGTATGCGGCCGCGTCTGCACGGAGGAAATTTTGCAGGAAGCGGCGACTCGTGCTGTAAAATTTCCTGTCAGGAAACGTAAAGAAAGGAAATCACCCATGAATATCCAGCTTACGAATCGCATTAAGCAAAATGCGAGATCGTTTTCCAAAGGTCAGAGGTTGATCGCGAAGTATATTGAGGAGCACTACGACAAGGTGGCGTTTATGACGGCCTCGAAGCTTGGCGCGACGGTCGGTGTGAGCGAATCGACCGTGGTGCGCTTTGCGACGGAGATCGGATACTCCGGCTATCCGGCGCTTCAGCAGGCGATGCAGGAGATGATCCGCAACCGCATGACGAGCGTGCAACGCCTTGAAATGACCTCGACGAACATTCCGCTTGACCGCCTGCTTGACAGCTCGATGGATCAGGACATCGACATTATCCGCCGCACGAAGGAGTCTATTTCACATGAGGAGTTTTACCGTGCGGCCGATGCACTCGTGAAGGTAAAGAAGGTTTATATCATCGGTGCAGGCAGCTCGCTTGCCATTGCGACGTTCCTCTCGTACTACTTCTCCTTGGTGTTCGATTCCGTACAGCTTATCAGCGCGACGAGCGAAGCGCAGATTTTACAACAGATGGTGCACATCGGCGAGGGAGACGCGCTTGTCGGCATCAGCTTCCCGCGGTACTCCAAAAAAGCAGTGAAGGCGCTGAAATACGCTTCCGACCGCGGTGCGACGGTTGTGGCCATTACGGACAGCACGCTTTCTCCGCTGACGAAGTATGCGGAGCATGTGCTGCTTGCAAAGAGCGACATGGTATCATTTGTCGATTCGCTTGTGGGCCCGATGGCGCTTATCAACGCGCTCATTGTGACGGTGGCTATTAAAAAGAAAGACGAAGTGGCGAATACACTCTTAAACCTGGAGACCATTTGGGACGAGTACGGCGTGTACGAGAAGGTCGAAGACAAGACCGACGAGGAACGTAATGTTTGATGCAGTCGTAGTCGGCGGCGGCGCTGCGGGCATGATGGCGGCGATCACGGCGGCAGAGCGCGGCAAGCACGTCTTATTATTAGAAAAGAACGCACAGCTTGGGCGGAAGATCCGTATTACGGGCAAGGGCCGCTGCAACGTAACGAACAACTGCGAGCCGCGCACGGTGATTGAATCCACGCCCGGTAACGGCCGGTTTTTGTACGGGGCGGTAAACCATTTCACCCCGCAGGACACGATGGACTTTTTTGAGGGGCTTGGCGTGCCGCTGAAAACGGAGCGCGGCAACCGCGTGTTCCCGGTCTCGGACAATGCACACGACATTGCGGACGCGCTTTGGAAGAAGCTGAAAAAGTGCCGCGTGGAAATTCGGCAGGGCAATGTGAAAGAGGTGCTGACCGAAAACGGCAGCGTCATCGGCGTGCGCACGGAAAACGATGTGTTTGAGGCCCCCAGTGTGCTTTTGGCGTGCGGCGGCGCTTCGTACCCCGGCACGGGCTCGAACGGCGACGGCGCGCGGCTGGCGGAAAAGCTGGGGCACACCATTATTCCTATGCGTCCGTCTTTGGTGGCGCTGACCTCTGATGACGAGGATTGCCCGGCGATGCAGGGGCTTTCTCTGCGCAACTGCGGCGTGACCGTGACGGACAATGAAAAGAAAAAGAAGCCGGTCTATACGGACTTTGGTGAGCTGCTGTTCACGCACTTTGGGCTTTCCGGCCCGACGATTTTGAGTGCGAGCGCGCACATGCGCCATATGGCGCCCGGCAGATACACAGTGACGCTCGACTTAAAGCCGGCGCTCACCCCGGAACAGCTTGACCAGCGCCTTTTACGCGATTTAGAGAAAAATAAGAACCGCAATTTCAGCAATTCGCTCGATGAATTATTGCCGCAAAAGATGATCCCGGTTGTCGTGCGGCGGTCGGGCATTCCGCCGGAAGAGAAGTGCAACACCATCACGCGCGAGCAGCGTGCGATGCTTTTGAATGTTTTAAAGCACTTTACGGTGGAGATTTCCGGCTTTGCACCGCTTTCCGGCGCGATTGTGACGGCGGGCGGCGTTTCCGTAAAGGAAGTCGACCCGAAGACGATGCAGTCCAAATTAATTCCGGGCTTGTACTTTGCGGGGGAAATTCTGGACGTGGACGCGTACACGGGCGGCTTTAACCTGCAGATCGCCTTTGCAACGGGACACGCGGCGGGCGAAAATCTGTAAACTATCATTATATATAAGGAAGTTATATTATGTATGCAATAGCGATTGACGGACCTGCCGGCGCAGGTAAAAGCAGCGTGGCGAAAGCGGCTGCAAAGGCGCTCGGCTTTGTTTATGTGGACACGGGCGCGCTGTACCGCACGGTGGGGCTTTACCTGCTGCGCAGTGAGGTTGACCCTGCAGACGCAGAAGCGGTGGAGCCGAAGCTCCGGGATATTCAGGTCGATCTGAAATACGAAGACGGCGTGCAGCACGTCATTTTAAACGGGGAGGATGTATCCGGCCTTATCCGCACGCCGGAGGTTTCTATGGCGGCCTCTGCGTGTGCTTCCGTACCGGCAGTGCGTAAGTTTCTGTTCTCCGCGCAGGTGGATATGGCGAAAAAGTACAACGTCATCATGGACGGCCGAGACATCGGCACGACGATTTTGCCGAACGCACAGGTGAAGATTTTCCTGACGGCTTCGCCCGAGGTGCGCGCCGAGCGCCGCTACAAGGAGCTCAAGGAAAAAGGCGTGGACGTGAGCTATGAAGAAACGCTTGCGGACGTTATTCGCCGCGACAAGCAGGACGAAAAGCAATCTAAGGCAGCGGAGGACAGCATTTTGCTTGACAACAGCGAGCTGGATTTTAACGGTACGGTGAAACGCTTACTGGAGATCGTGGAAGAAAGGACGGGCGTGAAGCATGGCTGAAAATAAGAAGCAGAAGGAACACCTTTCCTGGTGGTATTTCCTTGCAAAGTACGTGATGCTGTTTTTCTTTAAAATTCTGCACCCGTACCGTATTATAGGCAGAGAGAACATGCCGCTTACCGGCAAGCTGCTCGTTTGCTCTAACCACGTGACGATGGGCGACCCGATTTACCTTGGCTGCGCGATACCGAAACGACAATTACACTATATGGCGAAGGCCGAGCTTTTTGAAAACAAGCTCATCGGCGGATTTTTGAAGAGCCTCGGCGCGTTCCCAATCTCCCGCGGCACGGGCGGGGCACAGGGCATTCAGACGGCGATTGACCTTTTGGAGGAAGAAAAGGTCGTGTGCATGTTCCCGGAGGGTACGCGCTCGAAGACCGGCGAGCTTTTGAACCCGAAAATGGGTATGGTAATGCTGGCGTACAAGACGCACTGCACGATTTTGCCTGTGGCGATCGTGGGCGAGGGCGGCAAGCCCCCGAAGGTGTTTAAGAAAATGGTCATCAACATCGGCAAGCCAATCCGGTTTGAGGACATGGGCCTGACCGAAGATTCCGGTATGATTTACCGCCGTGTTTCGCGCAATATTTTTGCCGAGGTGCAGAAGCTGCGCGAGGAAGGTCTCGATATTATGGAGAACAGGTGGAAGGAAGTATGATCCGCGTGGCGAAAACAGCGGGATTCTGCTTTGGTGTGAACCGCGCGGTGGAGACCGTTTACAAATTGCTTGACGAGGACAAAACCGTCTGCACGCTCGGGCCGATCATCCATAACCCGCAGCTTGTGGAGGAGCTCGGCCGCAAAGGCGTGCGTATTATAGATGCGCCCGAGGACGCGAAAGCGAGGGAGACGGTTGTCATCCGCTCGCACGGTGTACCGCCCGAGGTCATCGAAAAACTGAAAGCGTTCGGTGTCGATTACAAGGACGCGACGTGCCCGTATGTGCAAAAGATTCACCGCCTTGTTTCCGACGGAGAGCGCGAGGGCAGGCGCGTGATGCTGGCCGGCGATGCAAAACACCCGGAGGTGGAGGGCATACTCGGCTGCTGCAAAACGCCGTACCGCACCTTCAAAACGCGCGAAGAACTCGAAAATCTATTCAAAAATGAGCCTGAACTTGCCGAAATGCCCCTTCTTTTTTGTGAACAGACCACTTTTAACGTAGAAGAATGGGAAAAATGTTTGGATTTCGTAAAAAAGGTATGTACAAACGCTTCAGTTTTTGATACAATATGTAAGGCTACAACAAATCGCCAGCGCGAAGCACGCGAGCTTGCGCGTGAAAGCGACTTGATGCTCGTCATCGGCGGGCGTCACAGCTCGAATACGGCGAAGCTCAAGGAGGTCTGTGAACCGTATGCGCAGACGTATCTCATTGAGACGGCGGCGGAGCTTGCAGCCCTGCCTGTAAAGGGCAAAATGAATATCGGCATAACTGCCGGTGCTTCAACACCGGCAAGCATAATAAAGGAGGTACTTGTTACCATGACAGACAAAATTGAAACAAATGAGCTTAATTTTGAGGAGATGCTTGAGGAATCACTCAAGAGCTTAAATACAGACGAAAAGGTGCACGGTGTAGTTGTAAGCATTTCTCCCACCGAAGTGTATGTTGACGTCGGTAGAAAGCAGGCCGGCTACATCCCGGCTAACGAGCTTAGCAACGATCCGAACGCGAAGCCGGAAGATCTTGTAAAGATCGGCGACGAGATGGATCTGCTTATCATGAAGACGAACGATCAGGAAGGCACCATCATGCTCTCCAAAAAGCGCATCGATGCCATCAAGGGCTGGGAAGACATTGCAGCGGCTATGGACGCTGAAGAAATCCTCACCGGCAAGGTCACAGAAGTTGTTAAGGGCGGCGTGATCGTTCTGTATAACGGCATCCGCGTCTTCATCCCGGCTTCTCAGGCTGTAGCAAACCGCGGTGACGATCTTGAGGCTCTGAAGGGTCAGGACGTTCAGTTCCGCATCATCGAAGTCAACCGCCAGCGCCGCCGTGCGGTCGGTTCCATCCGTTCCGTGCTCCGCGAGCAGAGAAAGGCAGCACAGGCTAAGTTCTGGGAGTCTGTTGAAGAAGGTCAGGAGTTTACGGGTACCGTTAAGTCCCTCACGAACTTCGGTGCATTTGTTGACCTCGGCGGCGTGGACGGCATGATCCACATTTCCGAGCTTTCCTGGAACCGCATCAAGCACCCGAGCGAAGTTGTCTCCGTCGGCGACACCGTTCAGGTTTATGTCAAGAGCCTTGACCGTGAGAACGGCAAGATCTCCCTTGGCTACAAGAAGAAGGAAGACAATCCGTGGGAGATTCTCAAGAACGAGTATCCGGTTGGCACGGTTTGCGACGCTACCGTTGTCGGCATGACCACGTTCGGCGCATTTGCTAAGATTCTCCCGGGCATCGACGGTCTCATTCACATCTCTCAGATCGCGGACAGAAGAATCGAGAAGCCGCAGGACGTTCTGAAGGTTGGCGACGTTGTTAAGGTGAAGATTACCGACATCGATTTCGACAAGAAGAGAGTTTCCCTCTCCATCCGTGCTCTGCTCGAAGACCAGGGTGAGGACGCTTCTGAGGAATAATTTAAATCGTCAGGTGTAAATTTGCAGGGTGGTTCTTTCCACCCTGCTTTACATGACGGACATTTTAAAAGTAAACGGATAAAACGGCGGTTTTATCCATTGGAGGAAACAATTAGATGAAGCGCGTGAAAAAACCTGTGTTTTTTATCATCGCGGCTCTGATCCTTGCGCTTACATACACATCGGTCTTCGGCGTTTACACGCAGAACGGTGACACGAAGAACACATGGATCAAGGGCGCCGGCGATATAAGATGGGGTATTGATATCCGCGGCGGCGTGGAAGCGACCTTCAGCCCGGCTGACGGCGTGGAGGCGACCGCAGAGCAGCTTGAAGCCGCAAAGGCAATCATTGAGCTGCGTATGGTCTCGAAGAGCATTACGGACTACGAGATTTACACCGACGAAGCCAACGACAAGATCATTGTTCGTTTCCCGTGGAAGAGCGGCGAATCGGACTTTGACCCGGAGAAGGCGATTGAAGAAATTTCCGCAACGGCGTTGCTGACATTCCGCGAGGGCAATTCATACGAGACCCAGACCGTGGACGGCGCGGGCAACCCGGTTTACCAGACACCGACGGGTACAACGGCGGAAAACATCATTCTGGAAGGCAGCGATGTAACGGAGGCAAAGCCGGTCATGCAGGAGAATTCCACCTCCGGCAACTACGATTATGCGATTTCCCTGACGCTTTCCGATGAGGGCGCAAAGAAGTTTGCGGAAGCGACCGAACGCCTGAAGGGCAAGACAATCTCCATCTGGATGGATGACATTATGATTTCCGCACCGACCGTTAACGCGGTTATCACAGACGGCAAGGCTTCTATTACCGGTAACTTTACGGCAGCTACGGCTTCCGAGCTTGCCGCAAAGATTCAGGGCGGCGCGCTGCCGTTTGCTTTGCAGACCTCGAACTTCAGCACCGTGAACCCGACGCTCGGCATGAAGTCTCTGGATGCCATGGTCATGGCCGGCGTAATCGCTTTTGCGCTCATCGCGGTCTTTATGATCATCATCTTTAAGATTCCGGGCTTTGCGGCTGTGCTGACGCTTGTGGGTCAGCTTGCAATCACCTTTGCAGCGATTTCCGGCTACTTCCCGTTTGTGAACAGCTTTACAATGACTCTGCCGGGTCTTGCGGGTATTATCCTTTCCATCGGCGTGGGCGTGGATGCGAACATTATCACCGCGAGCCGTATTAAGGAAGAACTCGGCACCGGCAAAACGCTGGACGGCGCCATTCAAAAGGGCTGCTCCAACAGCCTTTGGTCGATCATCGACGGCAACATCACGATTTTGATCGTTGCCATCATGCTCATCGGCGTGTTCGGTCCGTCTAACATTCTCTCTAAGATTTTCGGCGAATCCACGACCGGTGCGATCTATTCCTTCGGCTACACTTTGCTCGTCGGCGTAATCGGCAACTTCATCATGGGCGTGTTCTGCTCTCGTCTGATGATCAAATCGCTTTCCGGCTTCAAGCCGCTCCGTAAGAAATGGCTGTTTGGAGGTGCGGATAAGTAATGAAAAAGTTTGATTTTGATTTCTATAAGAACAGAAAAATTCTGTTCGGCATCTCGATTGGCCTGATGGTCATCGGCTTGATTTTCAATTTCATTCGTGGCACGAAGATGGACATTCAGTTCGTTGGCGGTGCGATGATTAAGTATTCCGTAGACGGCGAAGTCGATACGGATGAAATCGCGTCCCTCGTAAAAGAAGAGACCGGCCGCGACGTTTCCGTTGCATTGAGTAAGACGTTCGGCACGGACGCGAATCAAGTGACGCTGTCCTTTGCGGGCAACGAAGCTGTGACGCTCGATGAACAGCAGGCAATCGCGCAGTCCCTATCCGACGCGTATGCCGACCGCACGTTCAACGTGGTGGAATCGAGCTCCGTTGACCCGACCATGGGCGCGAAGTTCTTCCAGAAGTGCCTTGTTTGCTTGCTCATCACGTTCGTGATCCTGCTCGTTTACATTGCACTGCGCTTTAAGAAAATCGGCGGTCTTTCCGCCGGCGTTACGGCGCTCATCGCACTTGTGCATGACGTACTGCTTGTGTATTTCGCGTTTGTGATTTTCGGCTTCTCGATCAATGATATTTTCATCGCTGTTATCCTGACAATCCTCGGCTACTCGCTGAACGATACCATCGTCATTTACGACCGTATTCGTGAGAACCGCAAGCTCTCCCCGACGAAGAGCCCGGATGCACTGCCGGCTATCGTCAACAAGAGCCTCAATCAGACAATGACGCGTTCTATTCTGACATCTCTGACCACCTTCATGGCGCTGCTTGTCATCTACATTGTTGCGGCGGTTTATGGCATCAGCTCTGTACAGAGCTTTGCACTGCCGATGATGGTCGGCACGATTGTCGGTTGCTATTCCTCGCTGTGCATTGCGGCTCCGCTGTACACCATGTGGGCCTGTCTCTTATACACATCCTGACGCTGCCGACGAATAGAGAGGTGTAGATCTCGGTGGTCGCCGTATC
>ERZ1027014.606-NODE-606-length-16863-cov-4.614529_pt1 | contig 16863 bp, 8 predicted proteins | sample MGYA00519287_ERZ1027014 | MGnify/ENA primary metagenome ERZ1027014 (study PRJEB26926, sample SAMN06164698) | human gut metagenome | biome: ENVO:00009003; feature: ENVO:2100002; material: ENVO:00002003 | host: Homo sapiens | place: USA | collected 2012 ...
CGAGATCTAGTACGGTCTCGTGGGCTCGGAGATGTGTATAAGAGACAGAACATCGGAAAGGCGACGGCAAACCTTTTGTCGGTACCGAATGGCAGCTTGTGCAGCTCAACGGTCGTGCCGTACCGGTGGAAGGCGACCTCTTTACCGTCGTTTTCGGTGAGGACGGACGTCTTTCGGGGCTCGGAGCCTGCAACCGGTTTATGGGTTCCTACCAAACCACGGAAACAGGCGGTCTGACCGTCGGTCAGAACATGGCTTCGACCCGGATGTTCTGCCCCGATTTGGATCGGGAGCAGGCTTTCGGCGACGTTTTGTCGGGAGCGACTCATTATGAAGTGGACGGCGATATGCTGATGCTTCTTACCGACGGCGAACTGCGGGCTGTTTTGCAGGCCAGATAGCCGGATTGCGCGGATTTTGCGGCGGAGGAACCTTTCGGGGTTCCTCCGCCGGTATTTACAGGGAGTTGTATTTCCTCTTTTGTCCGTTGTTTCGATCATCGGGTTTTTCGTTCCGTTTTTATTATTCTATTGTGTGAAATTTCTGTTACAGAGAAATAATGCGTCTTATATTTTGTTATATTTGTAACAATATAGGATGCGTGCGGGCTGCGTTGAAGTAGATCCGCCTGGCGTTCGGTTTTCATTCGTTAGTCACATGGCCGGACTTTATTTCCATATTCCTTTTTGCCGCAGGATTTGCGCCTATTGCGACTTTTTCAAAAGCGCCGAGGTGGGGCGTGTCGATTCCGTGCTGGATGCGATGGGGCGCGAATTGGACGGAGCCGTCGATTGGCTCGCCGACCGTCGGATCCGCACCGTCTATTTCGGCGGCGGGACCCCGTCGCTCTGCGATCCCGCCCGGTTGCAGGGACTGGCGGACCGGGCGGCGACGCTGCTGGATTGCAGCGGTGTGGAGGAGTTTACCGTCGAGGCCAATCCCGACGATATGACCGAAGAGTGGCTGGAGGCGCTGGCCCGTACGGGTGCGAACCGGTTGAGCGTGGGCGTGCAGTCTTTCGACGACGACGAGCTGCGGCTGATGAACCGGCGCCATACCGGTGCGCAGGCTGTCGAGGCTGTGCGGAGGGCACAGGCTGCGGGTTTTGCGAATCTGACGATCGACCTGATCTTCGGCGTTCCGGGTTTCGGCGGGAAAGTGTTGCAACGTAACCTCGAACAGGCTCTGGCGCTCGGCGTGCAGCATATTTCGGCATACCATTTGACAGTAGAGAAAAATACGGCCTTCGGGCGTCGCCTGGAGCGCGGGCGGTTCTCCGAGGTGGACGAACAGGTGAGCGAACGCGAATACCTGGAGGTGCACCGAACGCTGACCGGGGCTGGATTCGAGCATTACGAAGTGTCGAATTATGCGCTGCCCGGTTGCCGGGCCCGTCACAATGCCGCCTATTGGTCGGGCGACGAGTATTTGGGCATCGGGCCTGCAGCCCACTCCTTCAACGGGAAGTCGCGCCGCTGGGCCGCTGCGTCGATCGACGGCTACCTGGCCGGTGCCGGAACGGAGGCGATTTACGAACAGGAGCGGCTTACGGAGCGGGATCGCTACAACGAGTATCTGATGACCCGCCTGCGCACGGCCGAGGGACTCGAGCTGGCTGCGGTCGAAACTCGTTTCGGAAAAGAGCGGGCGGAGCGGCTGCTGCGGCAGGCGGAGCCTTTCATGGGGATCGGAGAGCTGTGTTTCGCGGCCGGCCGACTGGCGATTCCGGCGGAGAAGTTCCTGGTGTCGGATGCCGTGATCGGCGCGTTGTTCGAAGCGGACGACTGATTGTTGAATAATCAAATCATTGAAATATGAACGATATGAAACTGAAACCCGACTTTCTCTTCGAGATCAGTTGGGAAGTGTGCAATAAGGTGGGCGGTATCAATACCGTGATAGCGACCAAGGCCCGGACCGTGTGCGGAAAGTACGGCGACCGCTATTTTACGATCGGTCCCGATCTGGGGCAGGGGGCTGACCGGGAGTTCGAGGAGGATCCGGCGCTGCTCAAGGGGTGGCGGCAGACCCTGTATGAGAAGGGGATCCGTGTCCGTGTAGGACATTGGCGCATCGTCGGGCGGCCGCAGGTGATTCTGGTCGATTTCTCCTCGCTGATTCCCCGCAAGGACGACATCTTGAAGTTCCTTTGGGAGAGCTACCGTGTGGATTCGATTTCGGGCCAGTGGGATTACATCGAGCCGGTGTTGTTCGGCTATGCCGCCGGACTGGTCGTAGCTTCCTACGTCGAAACTTTCTGTAAGTCCGCAAACCGGGTCGCGGCTCATTTCCACGAGTGGATGACCGCCGCCGGAGGACTTTATCTGCGTCGGGAGTCGCCTTACGTGGCCACGTTGTTCACTACGCACGCTACCGTACTGGGACGCAGCATCGCCGGAAACGGAATGCCGCTTTATAGGGATCTGACTACGTACAATGCGGACGACCTGGCCCGTCGTTTCGGCGTGACGGCCAAGCATTCGATCGAGAAGAAGGCGGCGGCCAACAGCGACGCTTTCCTGACCGTGAGCGGAATTACGGCTACCGAATGTCGCTATTTGCTGGGGCACGAGGTAGATGTCGTGACGCCCAACGGTTTTGAGGACGATTTCGTTTGGCAGGACGACGACTATCGGATCAAACGTGAAGAGGCTCGTGCGGCTCTGATCGCTGTGGCGGAGGCTTGCCTGGGCCGCAAGTTGCAGGATAATCCGCTGATCGTCGGCACGAGCGGCCGATACGAATTCCGCAATAAGGGGCTGGATGTGCTGCTGGAGGGTATGAAGCGGCTGGCCGGGTTGGAACGCCTGGATCGGGAGGTCGTGTTGTATGTCATGGTGCCTGCCGCCAACCGGGGAGCCCGTGCCGACTTGCAGAAGCACCTGCAGGATCCATCGCAGCCGATCGACGGCTCGCAATGGCCTTGGGCGACCCATTATCTGGAGAATATGCAGTGGGATCCGATCGTGCGGGCGATCGACGGCAGTCCGCTGGCCGATCCTGCATCCAAAGTGCATGTGATTTTCGTGCCTTCGTATTTGGATGACCGGGACGGTATTTTCGACAAGAGCTATTACGAGTTGCTCGTGGGCATGGATCTGACCCTGTTTCCGTCGTATTATGAACCCTGGGGCTATACACCGCTCGAGTCGATCGCCTTTTCCGTGCCGACCGTCACCACGACCCTCGCCGGATTCGGTCTTTGGATCGACCGGCGGGAGGAGCATCCCGGCGTAGCGGTACTTTGCCGCGAGGATGGCAACGACGACGAAGTGGCCTCTGCGCTGGCCGATGCCGTGCTGCGGTTTTCGCAGTTGGATGCCGCTCGTGTGGAGGAGATGCGTCGTGCTGCGGGCGTGCTGTCGAAAGAGGCGCTCTGGAGCCGGCTTTTCGAGGCGTACGAAGAGGCTTACGCGCTGGCGCTCGATAATGCCGACGTGCGGATGAACCATGTGGCTTCGAATGCGACGCCGCTGCCCGAGCAGCAGGTCAAGCTCGTGCATCAGGCGCTTCGTCCGGAGCGTCCGGAGTGGAACCGGATGATGGTGGAGAAGAACCTTCCCGAACGGCTCCGTCCGCTCGAGGAGCTGGCCCACAACCTTTGGTGGTGCTGGAATCCCGGCGCCCGGGATCTGTTCGAGGAGATCGATCCCGACCTTTGGAACCGAAGCGAACGTAATCCGATCGCTTTTCTCGATCTGCTGACCATAAACCGGCTGAAAGAGTTGGAGCGGGACGAGTCGTTCCTGGCTTCGCTTGATGCGGTATATGCGCAGTTCAAGAGCTACATGTCCGAAAAACCCGATCCGGCGACACCGAAGATCGCCTATTTCTCGATGGAATACGGCTTGCATGCTTCGCTGAAGATCTATTCGGGCGGTTTGGGCATCCTGGCCGGCGACTATCTGAAGGAGGCGTCCGACAAGAACGTGCCGATGGTCGCGGTCGGACTGCTTTACCGGTACGGTTATTTTACCCAGAAGCTTTCCGCTCAAGGAGCGCAGGAGGCGACTTACGAGGCCCAGAATTTTTCGAAGCTGCCGATCCAGCCCGTGCGCGATGCGGTGGGCAACTGGGCGACCGTGTCGATTCCCCTGCCGGGACGTACGCTGACGGCCCGCATCTGGCTCTGCCGGGTGGGACGTACCGACTTGTACCTGCTCGACGCCGATTACGAGGCCAATCTCGAGGAGGATCGCCGGGTGACGCATTACCTGTACGGCGGCGATTGGGAGAACCGGCTCAAACAGGAGATTCTGCTGGGTATCGGCGGTGTGCGGGCGCTCCAGTCGCTGCATATCGCGCAAGACGTTTCCCATTGCAACGAGGGTCATGCGGCATTTCTCGGGCTGGAGCGCATCCGCAACCTGGTGATGCGCCGCCGACTGACTTTCGCCGAAGCGCTGGAAGTGGTTCGCTCCTCCTCGCTGTTTACGACCCATACGCCCGTGCCGGCGGGACACGATGCGTTCCCTGAGGCGATGATCCGGCAGTATTTGTCGCACTATCCCGAGGAGTTGGGCATCGACTGGGCGCAGTTTGTCGGCTTGGGTCGCGTGAATCCGGAGGATCCGAACGAAAAATTCTCGATGTCGGTGCTTGCCTGCAACCTCTCGCAGGAGGTCAACGGCGTGTCGTGGCTGCACGGCGAGGTCTCCAAAGAGATTTTGGGAGATCTGTGGCCGGGGTATTTCAAGAACGAACTGCATATCGGTTACGTGACCAACGGCGTGCATTTCCCGACCTGGACGGCTACGCGCCTGCGCCGTCTGTATGCCCGCTATTTTCCCGAAGGGTTCGAGGGGCACGAATATCGTATTTCGGAGTGGAAGAAGGTGTACGACATCCCGGACGAAGACCTTTGGCAGGAGCGCATGGTGCTCAAAGAGAAGCTCGTTCGCCTGATCCGCCGCCGCTACTGCGATCCCGGGCAGGTGCGCATGGATTCGCCCCATCAGGTCATGCAGGTGCTCGAGAGCATCAAGCCCGATGTGCTGAAGATCGGTTTTGCGCGCCGTTTCGCCACTTACAAACGGGCGTTGCTGCTCTTCACCGATCTGGATCGCCTGGCGGCCATCGTCAACAACAAGGAGCGTCCCGTGCAGTTTATCTTTGCGGGCAAGGCGCATCCCAACGATCAGCCGGGACAGGATCTCATCAAGCGGATCATCGAAGTCGCAGCCATGCCGCAGTTCTCCGGCAAGATCATCTTCCTGCAGAATTACGACATGGAGCTGGCGCGTCGCCTGGTGCAGGGCGTGGACGTGTGGCTCAATACCCCTACTCGTCCGCTCGAGGCGTCGGGTACGTCGGGTGAAAAGTGCGTGATGAACGGCGTGCTGCAGTTTTCGGTGCTCGACGGCTGGTGGGTCGAGGGGTATAAGGAGGGTGCCGGTTGGGCACTGCCGATGGAGACGGTCTTTTCCGATCCGCAGTATCAGAACGAACTCGACGCCGAGATGATTTACAATACGATCGAAGAGGAGATCGTGCCGAAATACTACGACCGGGATGCCGACGGTATTCCCCGTGCGTGGATGGCTTCGGTGAAAAAATGTATTGCCGAAATCGCTTCGAACTTCACGACCAACCGGATGCTGCGCGACTACGAGGTGCGTTTCTACAACCGGCTGGCAGCCCGCAAGCGGGAACTGTCGGAGAACGACTTCGCCGTTGCGCGCGAGATCGTCGCCTGGAAGCACAAGGTGCTGGCTGCGTGGCCTGCCGTGAAGATCGTGGACGTGCAGCGTGCCCGGGTCGGCGACAAGCCGATCTTCATAGGACGCAGTTACCATTTCGAGCTTACGCTCGACCTGGCCGGACTCGCTCCGGAGGACGTGGGGGCCGAACTGGTCGTGGCCCGTCCCGTGGAGCCGGACCGAGTCGTGGAGGTCATCCGTACCGTGCCGCTCAGCCAGGTGCAGGTTTCGGGCAGCCAGGTGACTTTCACCTTGGACTATGTTCCCGAACAGGCCGGGATGTTCGATATGGCGCTGCGCATTTTCCCGCAGAATCCGATGTTGCCGCATCGTATGGATTTCGCACTGGTCAAGTGGGCGTGAAATAGTTGTTGCAAAAAGGTTATTTTTTGATAAATTCCGGATTTTCGCCGAGCTTGGACTTGACGGTCTGCGAAAAAAACGGTATCTTTCAGAAAAGATAGCGGCAGGCGGAAACAATCGTGCGGGCTTACGGAGAGGCATTGCCGAGCCTTCCGCTCTCTTACGCCAAGATCGTTCGAAAGACCGGGCTTTTTACGATCCGGCCGACCGGAAAAAGAAACAGGCGATTCGACGGGTCCGGCAGGAGTACGGGCTGATTTAGCCGTTCCGCTCTGTCGGAAATGAACATAAAGAACAAACAGTTATGTCGGTACTTACATTTGATAAGAAGGAACTGGGAAATCTGGAGTATTCGTTGCAGCGCGAAATGCTGGCTACGGATCGCAGAGGCGGCTATATGAGCACGACCATCGTTTGCTGCAACACGCGCAAGTACCATGGTCTGATGGTGGCACCTATCGACGACAGCGACCGCGCTTACGTGCTGCTCTCGTCGGTGGATGAAACCGTCGTGCACGACGGGCAATCCTTCAATCTGGCGCTGCACCGTTTTCCGGGAACCTACGAACCTCGGGGGCATAAGTACATCACCGATTTCGAATATACGCCGACACCGACGATCACCTACCGCGTGGGAAGCATCGTGTTGCGGAAAGAGCTGCTCTGGATACACAACCGCACGCAGTTGATGATCCGCTATACGCTGCTGGAGGCGCCGTCCGACGTCCGGCTTAGGCTCCGGCCTTTCTTCGCCTTCCGGGACAAACATGCGCTCACGCATGCCAATATGGAGGCCGACGGACGTTCCCGGCCGATTCCGGGCGGGGTGAAGTGTCGGTTGTATTCCGATTTTCCCTGGCTGTACCTGCAAACCGATTGCCGGGATGCGGAGTTCGTGCCGGCTCCCGACTGGTACTATAATTTCGAATACGCCAGAGAGATCGAGCGAGGATACGAGGGAGATGAGGATCTGCTTACGACGGGTTATTTCGAACTCAGTCTCGGTCGGCGGCAAAGCGTGATTTTCTCTGCGTCCGTCGAAGCCATTCCCGATCCTGCGGCCATCGGCGGAATGTTTGCGGAGGCTCTGAGCGCCCGCAGCCGCAAGGTCGATTTTCTGAGTTGCCTGCGCCACTCTGCCCGGCAGTTCGTCGTTCGCCGCCAGGACGGGCGGGCCGAGGTGCTGGCCGGGTATCCCTGGTATGGGCAGATCGGACGTCAGACGCTTGTGGCGCTGCCCGGCATCGCGCTGGAGCAGGGACGCACGGAGGATTGCCTGGATGTGCTCGATACGGTCGTGCGCGGACGCCGGGACGGTATGTTTACGGGTTCTTTCTCGGCTGCCGAGGCTGCGGATGCTCCGCTTTGGTTTTTCTGGGTGCTTCAGCAGTTGCAGCGGACGCTGGGTGAGGAGGAGATATGGAAGCGCTACGGTATCGTGATGAAAGAGCTGCTGGCGGCTTATCGCCGGGGCGTCGGCGGCGTGGCCGTGCACGATAACGGTTTGGTGTGGGCCTCGGCGCCCGGTAAGGCCCTTACCTGGATGAATGCGCTGGCAGGCGGTGTCCCCGTCGTGTCGCGGGACGGGTATCCGGTCGAAATCAACGCACTTTGGTACAACGCCGTGTGTTATGCCCTTGAGTTGGCTTCCCGTTTCGGCGAGGAGGAGTTCGTCGGCGAGTGGAAAGCGTGGCCCGAGCGGATTCGGAACGCTTTCCGGGAGATGTTCTGGAGCGACGACGACGGGTATCTGGCCGATTTCGTAGGTCCTGAAGGGCCGAATCGGTGGATTCGTCCGAATATGGTGGTGGCGTGCGGTTTGGATTACAAGATGCTCGATGAGGAGCAGCAGGCTTCGGTGCTTCGGATCGTGGGGCAGCATTTGCTGACACCCAAAGGGCTGCGTTCGCTTTCGCCCCGCAATCCTCGCTATAAGAACCGCTGCGAGGGCGATGAAGCCGTTCGTGCGGAGGCTTCGATGAACGGCTCCGTATGGGTTTGGCCGCTTTGGTTTTATGTCAAGGCTTCGTTCGACCTCGGTGGCCGTGAGTTTCTGCCTCGGGCGGAGGAGCTGCTCGCCCGTTTCGGCGAGGAGATTCAGAGTTACGGTATCGGATCGATCAACGAGCTATTCGACGGCGATCCTCCGCATGCGCCTTGGGGCGCCGTGTCGCAGGCGTGGAGCGTCGGGGCGGTGTTGATGATCCGTGAAACGACCGAACGCTGGCGTCGTCGCCGGGGACACGGGTTGTTGCCGGGTCTTCGGAAAAAGCGCTAAAGGATGCGAAGGAAAAGAACTTGCCGCCGCGTAAGGTGTCCGAAATTTTTTCTGTCGGCCCGGGCAGGCCGGGATGGAGGTTGCCGGGAGGGGCGACCGGTGTTTCGCGAAGTCGAATAAGTTACGAAATGAAACGTGATTATATACTTTGAGTGTACCTTTTCGGGGGCGCAGTGTCCCAAATTCCCTCCGAGAAGCGGATTTAGGGGAAGGGTGCATGGCGGACACGGTTTCGGGCCGCGAATAAGCACTCCTTGGATTCGATGCTGCGACCGTCGGATAAGGGTACATGGAAAGATATAATTGTTAGAATAAAAAAATAGAATACAAATGAGAGTGTTGATGTTCGGCTGGGAGTTTCCTCCCCATATCGCCGGCGGGCTGGGTACGGCCTGCTACGGTATGACGCGCGGTCTTGCACGCAACGGCGTGGAGGTCGTTTTCGTCATGCCGCGTGCCTATGGCGACGAGGACCAGCGCTTCGTCCGCGTGGTGAATGCGAGCGACGTGGAAACGATCGGTACGCGCGATCATGAGTTTTCCGAAGAGCTGCTCGAGAAGGTTTCGTTCATCCACATTGATTCGAACATGTTGCCCTACATCTCTCCGGAGGAGTATGCCGCCTACCACGATGAGTTCGTTCGCAGCGGCCGGACACACGAGTGGACCGATGTATGGAAACAGCGCTACACCTTCTCCGGAAAATACGGCGCCAACCTGATGGAGGAGGTCGCCCGGTATGCGATGGTGGCGGCGCAGGTGGCCAAAGACCTCGAAGGGCAGTTCGACGTGATCCATGCCCACGACTGGCTGACTTATTTCGCCGGAATCGCGGCCAAGCGGGTTTCGGGCAAGCCGCTGGTGGTGCACATGCACGCCACGGAGTTCGACCGCAGCGGCGAGAATATCAACCGTCGGGTCTATGCCATCGAAAAGGCGGGTATGCAGGCTGCCGATCGGGTGATCGCGGTGTCGGAGCTGACGCGCCGCATCGTCATCGGCAAGTACGGCATTCCGGCCGAGAAGGTCGTGACAGTGCATAACGCCGTGCGTTTCGGCGAGTCGGAGGATGCTGTGCCGGAGCGGGCCGTCAAGGATAAGGTCGTCACCTTTCTGGGACGCATCACCTACCAGAAAGGTCCCGATTATTTCGTCGAGGCTGCGGCCAAGGTGTTGCAACGGGTTTCGGACGTGCGTTTCGTCATGGCCGGCTCGGGCGATCTGATGAACCATGTGGTGCGGCGCGTGGCCCAGTTGGGGATCGCCGACCGCTTCCATTTCACGGGGTTCCTCAAGGGCGGGGAGGTGCAGCGGATGTTCCGTCTGTCGGATGTCTATGTCATGCCTTCGGTGTCGGAGCCGTTCGGTATTTCGCCGCTCGAGGCCATGCGTTCGGGCGTTCCCGTGATTATCTCGCGGCAAAGCGGTGTGGCGGAGGTGCTGGATTACGCCATTAAAGTGAATTACTGGGACGTGGATGCTCTGGCCGATGCCATTTACGGGCTTCTTACTTATCCGGCTCTGGGCAGGATGTTCGCTTCGAAAGGGCTGGAAGAGGTGACCGGACTCAAATGGACCAATGCCGCAGCGAAGATCAAGACGGTTTACGAAACTGTCGTCGCGGAGGCGAACAATTAAAATATTTGCGGAGTATGAAAACGATTTGTTTCTATTTTCAGGTACACCAGCCCTGGCGGCTGAAGCGTTACCGTTTCTTCGATATGGGCCGTGACCACAACTACCTGGACGACCTGACCAATCGCTCGATCATGCAGAAGGTCGCGCGTGAGTGCTATCTGCCGATGAATGCCTTGCTGTTCAATCTGATCCGGCAGAGCGAGGGGCGTTTCCGCTGTACCTTTTCGCTGACGGGGCTGGCCGTCGAACAGATGCGGGCGTATGCGCCCGAGGTGCTCGATTCGTTCCGCCGCCTGGCCCGGACGGGCTGCGTGGAGTTCCTGGCCGAAACTTACTCCCATTCGCTGGCTTCGCTTTCGTCGAAGGAGGATTTCATGCAGCAGGTTGCGCTCCATACCGAACTGATGAAAAAGGAGTTCGGCGTTGCGCCGACCGCCTTTCGCAATACCGAACTGATCTATTCCGACCGGATCGGCTCCGATGTGGCCGAGATGGGTTTCAAGACCATGTTGGCCGAGGGAGCCCGACACGTACTGGGATGGAAGTCGCCCGGCTATGTTTATGCCAATGCGCTCGACCAGCGCTTGAGGCTGTTGCTGCGCAATTACAAGCTCTCGGACGACATCGCGTTCCGTTTCTCCAACCGAGGGTGGGACCAATGGCCTCTCACGGCGGAAAAATACACGGGGTGGCTCGCTTCGGACGAGCTGGAGGGGGATGTGGTCAATCTCTTCATGGATTACGAAACCTTCGGCGAGCACCAGCGTGCCGATACGGGTATTTTCGACTTTATGAAGGCGCTCGTTCCGGCTGTTCTGAAGCGGGAGGGGTTGGAGTTCGCTACGGTGAGCGAAGCCGCTGCGAAATACCAGCCCGTCGCCGTACTCCATTGTCCGCACGTGATGTCTTGGGCGGACGAGGAACGTGACATCACGGCGTGGCTGGGCAACGAATTGCAGAACGAAGCTTTCGGAAAACTGTATGCCCTGCGGGATAAGATCGCCCGGCTGAAGGATCCCGATTTCGACCACGTGTGGAACTTCATGCAGGCTTCGGATCATTTCTATTATATGGCGACCAAGTGGTTGTCGGACGGGGACGTACATGCCTATTTCAATCCTTACGAATCGTCCTACGATGCCTTTATCAACTATATGAACGTGCTTTCGGATTTCGAGATCGAAGTGGAGAAGGCGTTCGACCGGAAGCCGCCGGTCCGCAAGACCAAACCGTCGCCGAGGAAAAAGGGTTCCGATCGGGAGAAAGCCGGGGTGCGATAATCTTTCGGTCGAAAAAGGCGGTGCGTCATAACAGGCAAACTGCTTCGTTATTATCGGTGTCACGGCTCGATCATGTGCGTCGGTACACACTCTTCGCCGTGAACCTCGATGCCTTGTATTTTACCTGTTTTTACATACCTGAAAAGGGATGCGCCGAATTTCTCGATTTGACACGTCCCTTTTTTATTCCGGGATGCCTCGGTCCGTCAGCTGCCCTTGCGCTTGAACCGCGACGGGCTGTAGCCCGTGTGTTGTTTGAAATATTTGCCGAAGAACGACTGGGTCGAGAAGTTGAGGTGATAGGCGATCTCCTGGATGCTCATGCCCGAATAGCGCAGCAGGCTTTTTGCCTCGAGGATCACCGCTTCGTCGATCCACCGGGCGGCGGTTTTGCCGCTCACGTCCTTGGAAACGGTCGAAAGGTATTTGGGGGTGATGTTGAGGCGGCGGGCATAGAACCGGACGTTCCTCTCCTGTTTGCTGTATTGCCGGACTAATTCCATGAACTCTTCGAAGATCACCTCGCCGCGCCCCAACTTGACCGTGTTTTTCTGCTCGCGCATGTTCAGCTCGGTGATGATGTAGAAGACTGCGGTGAACAGGCAGCGGATGATCTCCTGTCTGTAATGTTCCTTGTCGCTGGCAAGAATCGTCTTGATGAGTTGGAACACCTGTCGGATCTCGTGCGTGTCCTGGGGTGTCACCCGCAGGCAGGGCTGTTTGCCGAAACGCATATAGACGGGCAGCGAGGCCGAAAGGTCTATCTGGATCTCGTTGATGAACGATTTGGAACAGGCGACGAAATAGGCCGCCGCATCGCTGGTGCTGGCCACCGTGCGGATCACGCGGTCGGGGCTGAAGAAGACGATCGTGTCGGGCACGACTTCGTACTCTTCCGTATCGATCGCTACGACGGCCGAACCGCTGGCCATGATGATCGCCGAGAAGCCGTCGATCAGGGCGGGGTAGTTGCCCAGCGTATCGCGGTGGATGTCGAACGAAGCGATCACCAGGTCGTCCGACAGGTAATAAACGTCCCGCATCTCCTGCTTGATGCGGGAGATCGAAACTTTTTGCAGGGTTATCTCGTCCGCCACCATGCCAGTTTGCTGATCAGATTCTTGAAATAGGCGAACCGGCCCCGGCGGGGTGCCTCCGACAGCGGGCAGACGACGCGGAGCTCGTTGTGCAGACATTCGATGTGCAGCGGGAAATCGGCCCCCTTCTGTCCGTCCACGTCGGTAGGTTCGTTGATCGGCGAGGTGATGTCGAGCGTGCGGGCTCGGAAATGTTTTACCTGCGAGGGCCGACCGCCCAGCAGGTGACGGAGCATCGATACGACCGAGAAGAGCATGTTGCGCCTTTGCAGCAACAGACAGTCGAACATACCGTCCTTAATGCTCGAGCGGGGGGCAAGGTGGAATCCTCCGGCCGTTTCTCCGTTGAATATCAAGGCCATGAGCGATTCGAGGTCGAAGGCTTTGCCGTCGGCGAGAATTTGCAGCGGAATGCCGTGTACCGAGCGGAACTCCTTCACGCCCTCGATCAGGTAGGCCAGCTTGCCGATCTGGTGCTTGCGTTTGTCCGGCGTGCGCTGGGACGTGGTGGTGAAGATGCCGAAACTGAAGATATTAACGAAATAGTGGTCGTTCACGCGTCCGCAATCGACCCGCTCTTCCGTGCCGCCGAGGAGTTGCGCCGCCGCCTTGACCGGGTTTTTCTCCATGCCGAGCGCTCCGGCGAAGTCGTTGGCCGTACCTGCCGGGATGATGCCCAGCAGCAGGTCGAGGTGCTTCTCCTTCATCCGATTGACCACGTAATTGACCGTGCCGTCGCCGCCCGCCACGACCACCAGATCGACCGTTTCGTGTCCATTGAAAGGGTTGCGGCTGAAATCGATCGGGCCGTCTACGATCGAGTAGCCGGCCTGCCGGAACATTTCGCCGATGGCTTGGGAATCTTTTTCGATTTTTCCTTTTCCCGACTGGGGGTTATAGAGAAATAGAACTTGTTTCATTCGTACGCAATGGGATTATTCTGGAATCATCATTTCTTGCATCGCCGGCGAGCAGTAAATTTCGTAGCCGTCTTTCCCGTCGTCGAGGATAAAATAGACCTTCGCGTCGGGAATTTTCCGGGAGAGGGCGATGGCCTTGTTCGCGCCCAGGCTCAAATACATGGTCGCCATGGCGTCGGCTTCGGCGCAGTTGTCCGCGACCACGGTGGCGGAAAGCAATCGTGACGTGACGCTGCGGCCCGTTGTCGGGTCGATCGTGTGGGATATCTTATTGCCTGCGGCGTCGCGGTAGAAGCGGCGGTAGTTGCCCGAAGTGGCCAGGCCTCCTTCGCTCATGCGGATACGTCCGGTGAGATAGGCGCCGTCGGACATATTGCCGTCGAAGGGAGTTTCTATGCCGATCCGCCAGGGAATGCCTTTGCTGCTGACACCCTGGCAGCGGCATTCGCCGCCGATCTCCACCAGATAGTTCTTCGCGCCGCAGCGCTCCATGAGGGCCGCGACCAGATCGACCGTATAGCCCTTGGCGATCGAGTTGAAATCGAGCTGTACGCGGGGATCGTCCTTCACGAGCCTGCCGTCCCGGATATGGACGCGCCGGTAACCTACGAATTGCAGGAGCGAATCGAGGTTCGGGGTGCGTTCCGCCTCGTGCCCGGCGAATCCCCAGGCATCGACCAGCGGCTTGACCGTCACGTCGTAGTGACCTTCGCTCAAGCGGCTGAACCGTTCGGCCAGACGGAGGTTGTAGATGATATGTTCGTCGAGCGAGTCGGTCTCTCCCCGGTTGATGCGGCTCAGCAGGGAGGTGGAGTCGAAAATCGACATCGAAGCCTTGGCTTCGGCGTCGATTTGCATAATGGCCCGGTAGAGTTCCTGTGCGGTGCAGTCCGTGATGTCGCCCGTTGCCTGGAAAGTCGTACCCAGCATCGCGCCGCTTGCCGTAAGGTACTCTGCGCGGCGGTCGCAGCTCGCTGCAAGGACCAGAACGATAACGGTGTAGAGCAGCAGGGCGATCTTTTTCATGTTCTATGTGTCTTCTTTTTTGGCAAAAATAGTGTTTTTCGCTCCGGTTTGCAAAAAAAGAGGGCTCTTCAGCTAAAAAATTGTATTCGTTTAAGTTGGTTATTGTGAATTAAGTTCGTACCTTTGCGCCACGCTCTGGCGTTATTCACGGTAAGGGGAATGCGTCGTAGAGTGGAACTAAATAAACTTTTGAAAATGGGTTATTTATCAGCTGAAAAAAAGCAGGAGCTTTTCGGTAAGTACGGAAAGTCCAACACCGACACGGGTTCTCCCGAGAGCCAGATCGCGCTGTTCTCGTTCCGTATCAACCACCTTACGGAACACCTTCGTAGCAACAAACACGACTTCGGTACACAGCGTGCGTTGCTGCGTCTGGTCGGCAAGCGCCGCCAGTTGCTGGAGTATTTGAAAGAGGTCGATATCGAGCGCTACCGAGCAATCATCAAGACGCTCAATCTCCGTAAATAGTCCCGGAGGCAGAAAAATGGGGTTGGCCAAAGTTTCTTTTGGCAGCCCCATTTGTAATTTGGAACATACATTTTGACGTAAAAATATCTATGGAAGAAAAGAAGTTGTACAATGCAGTCCGGAAGACGATCACGCTGGCAGACGGCCGCGAAATCATGATCGAAACGGGCAAACTGGCCAAGCAGGCCGACGGCTCCGTCGTGGTGAAGATGGGAGATACGATGCTCCTGGGAACGGTGGTAGCCGCCAAGGACGCGAAACCCGACACTGATTTTATGCCGCTCCAGGTGGAGTATAAGGAGAAATATGCCGCTTGCGGTCGCTATCCCGGCGGTTTCATGAAGCGTGAGGGCAAGGCTAACGACAGCGAGATCCTCGTAGCCCGTCTGATCGACCGTGCGCTGCGCCCCCTGTTCCCGTCGGACTATCACGCCGAGGTATATGTGACCGTGAACCTGATTTCGGCGGACAAAGATATTCAGCCCGATGCTCTGGCCGGACTGACCGCATCGGCTGCACTGGCTGTTTCGGACATCCCGTTCGGCGGTCCGATTTCGGAGGTGCGCGTGGCTCGTATCGGCGGCCAGTACGTCATCAACCCGACCTTCTCGCAGATGCAGGACGTCGATCTGGACATCATGGTCGGCGGCACCATCGACAATATCCTGATGGTCGAGGGCGAGATGAAGGAGGTTTCCGAGGAGGTGATGCTCGGAGCCATCAAGTTCGCGCACGAAGAGATTAAGAAACACTGTGCCGTACAGATCGAACTTTCGAAGGAGCTGGGCAAGGACGTGAAACGGACCTATTGCCACGAAGTGAATGACGAAGAGTTGCGTCAGACCATCATTCGGGAGCTTTACGACAAGGCTTACGCCATCGCCACCAGCGGTACGATGAAGCACGAGCGCGAAGATGCCTTCAATGCGCTGGAGGCCGAGTTCGCCGCCCGTTTCTCGGAAGAGGAGCTGGTCGAGAAGGCGCCGCTGATTCACAAATATTTCCACGACGACGTGCAGAAGAAGGCCATGCGCAACATGATCCTCGACGAGGGCAAGCGCCTGGACGGCCGCCGCACGGACGAAATCCGCCCCATCTGGTGCGAGGTGGGCTACCTGCCCGCCGCTCACGGTTCGGCGATCTTCACGCGCGGTGAAACGCAGTCGCTGACTACGGTGACCCTCGGTACGAAGATGGATGAGAAGGTCAAGGACGAAGTGCTGGTACAGGGTACCGAGCAATTCGTGCTGCACTATAATTTCCCGCCTTTCTCGACAGGCGAGGCCAAAGCCGCCCGCGGCCTGAGCCGCCGCGAGATCGGCCACGGTCACCTGGCTTGGCGCGCGCTGAAGCCGATGGTTCCCGTCGGAGAGGAGAATCCCTATGCCGTGCGTGTGGTGTCGGATATTCTCGAGTCGAACGGCTCGTCGTCGATGGCGACGGTTTGTGCCGGTACGCTGGCGTTGATGGATGCCGGCGTGAAACTCAAGAAACCCGTTTCGGGTATTGCCATGGGTCTGATTTCGGATTCCGCGACCGGTCGTTGGGCGGTGCTTTCCGACATCCTGGGCGATGAGGACCACCTGGGTGACATGGACTTCAAGGTGACGGGTACCAAGGACGGTATCACGGCTACCCAGATGGATATCAAGGTCGATGGCCTTTCGTACGAGGTGCTGGCCAAGGCGCTGGAACAGGCTCGTGTGGGCCGTATGCACATTCTGGGTAAGCTGACGGAGTGTATCGCCGAGCCGCGTGCGGACTACCGTCCGTTCGTGCCGCGTATCGTACAGATCACCATCCCGCAGGATATGATCGGTGCCGTGATCGGTCCAGGCGGCAAGGTGATCCAGGATATTCAGAAGACGACGGGTACGACCATCACCATCACCGAAACCGACAACAAGGGCGTCGTGGATATCTTCGGTCTGGACAAGGAGGCGATGGACGCGGCCCTGTCCCGCATCAAGAGCATCGTGGCGCAGCCCGAGGTCGGCGATGTATATAACGGCAAAGTCCGTTCGATCATGCCGTTCGGTGCGTTCGTCGAGATCATGCCGGGCAAGGACGCCCTGCTCCACATCTCGGAGATCG
>ERZ1027014.623-NODE-623-length-16597-cov-23.261153_pt1 | contig 16597 bp, 10 predicted proteins | sample MGYA00519287_ERZ1027014 | MGnify/ENA primary metagenome ERZ1027014 (study PRJEB26926, sample SAMN06164698) | human gut metagenome | biome: ENVO:00009003; feature: ENVO:2100002; material: ENVO:00002003 | host: Homo sapiens | place: USA | collected 2012 ...
ACGTGGTGGATTTCAAGCAGATGGGCATCGACCACATCTTCATAGATGAGAGCCACCAGTTCAAGAATCTGACTTTCAACACGCGCCACGACCGTGTGGCGGGATTGGGAAACAGCGAGGGAAGCCAGAAGGCACTTAACATGCTCTTTGCCATACGCACCATACAGGAGCGCACAGGAAAAGACTTGGGTGCGACCTTCCTCTCCGGCACGACTATCAGCAACTCACTGACTGAATTGTACCTGCTGTTCAAGTACCTGCGCCCGAAGGAGCTGGAACGGCAGGACATAAGGTGTTTCGACGCTTGGGCGGCGATATTTGCCAAGAAGACGACGGATTTTGAATTTAACGTGACGAACAATGTGGTCCAGAAGGAGCGTTTCCGCTACTTCATCAAAGTGCCGGAGCTTGCCGCCTTCTATAATGAAATCACGGACTACCGCACGGCGGAGGATGTGGGCGTTGACCGTCCTGCCAAGAACGAGATACTGCACCATATACCGCCCACGCCGGAACAGGAGGACTTCATACAGAAACTGATGCAGTTCGCCAAGACGGGCGATGCCACCTTGTTGGGCAGGCTGCCGCTTTCGGAAACGGAAGAAAAGGCGAAGATGCTCATCGCCACGGACTATGCCCGGAAAATGGCACTCGACATGCGCATGATAGACCCGAATTACGAAGATCATCCCGACAACAAAGCGAGTCACTGTGCCAAGATGATCGCGGAGTATTATCAAAAATACGACGCCCAGAAAGGCACGCAGTTCGTTTTCTCTGATTTGGGGACATACCAGCCGGGCGACGGGTGGAACGTCTATTCGGAAATCAAGCGCAAACTGACGGAGGACTACGGTATACCGCCAAGCGAGGTGCGCTTCATTCAGGAGTGCAAGACCGACAAGGCGCGGAAGGCGGTGATAGACGCCATGAACGCCGGGACGGTGCGTGTGCTGTTCGGCTCTACCTCTATGCTCGGAACGGGTGTGAACGCCCAGAAACGGTGTGTGGCTATCCATCATCTCGATACGCCGTGGCGACCGTCCGACTTGCAACAGCGTGACGGACGCGGAGTTAGGGCAGGTAATGAGATTGCCAAACATTTCGCCGGGAACAACGTGGATGTAATCATCTACGCGGTGGAGAAGTCACTGGACAGCTACAAGTTCAACCTCCTGCACTGCAAGCAGACTTTCATAAGCCAGCTCAAAAGCGGTGCGATGGGTGCGCGTACCATCGACGAGGGGGCAATGGACGAAAAATCGGGCATGAATTTCTCGGAATACATGGCGTTGCTCTCCGGCAATACCGACCTGTTGGACAAGGCGAAACTGGAAAAGCGGATCGCATCGCTCGAAGGGGAACGCAAGTCGTTCAACAAGGGCAAGCGTGATTCGGAGTTCAAGCTGGAGTCAAAGACCGGCGAGTTGCGCAACAACACGGCTTTCATAGATGCCATGACGGAGGACTGGAACCGCTTCCTGTCGGTGGTGCAGACCGACAAGGAGGGCAACCGCCTTAATATAATAAAGGTGGACGGAGTGGATTCCGCCGATGAGAAGGTCATCGGAAAGCGTTTGCAGGAGATAGCCAAGAATGCCACGACCGGAGGGTTGTACACGCAGGTCGGTGAACTTTACGGTTTTCCGATAAAGGTGGTGAGCGAAAGGATACTCAAAGAGGGATTGGAGTTCACCGACAACCGCTTCGTGGTCGAGGGGAACTACAAGTACACCTACAACAACGGGCATCTGGCGATGGCTGACCCGTTGGCCGCCGCCCGCAACTTCCTCAACGCGATGGAGAGGATACCCTCCATCATCGACCAGTACAAGGCGAAGAACGAGGTGCTGGAGATGGAGATACCGCAGTTACAGGAGATAGCGGGTAAGGTGTGGAAGAAGGAGGACGAGCTGAAGCAGTTGAAGTCCGAACTTGCCGCCCTTGACCGAAAAATTCAGCTGGAGCTTGCGCCACCCACGCCCGAAGTCGCAGAAAAGGAGAATGAAGGGCAACAGCTCAAGCCGGAAGCGGAAGATGTGAGGAACAGGCAGGCGCAATATCCCGAAAATGCACCGCCGCAGATACGCAGTCCGGCGGATAGTATCGTTGCCAACCATGTCATAATCGGGCGTCCGGGACTGTATGCCAAGGAGGAAACCCGGTCCAAAGGATTGAAAATATAACCTAAGGAATTTTATCTGAAGTATTAATAAGGGCTATCCCAAAAGGTCTAAAAGTAAATTTTATCCTTTCTGCAAGTATCTATAGGATGGCAACTGCATTTTTTTCTTTTTGGGCAGCCCTTATTAAAATTTATTCTTATTTTAGGTTATATACATTCATGTCCATTTATGTAAAAAATTCCTGCTGACCTTGTTTATGTCTTGTCAGTCACCATTTGCAAAACCATATTTGACCCTCAAAGAGGCTGAATTTGATAAGTAACTTGCTACATACTCATAATAAGGAGCTAAATAGAACACGAATGGGAAATACACAAATGCTAAACTAAAGAAGATATTGGCCAAAATAAACGCTATACCGAGAGAGAAACTTGATTTTTCAACTTCCTAAAACGGTGTTGTTCAAACATTTCTACTTATTTGTACTTGCCAGTTGAACCTACGCTTCCCTAATAAAATGTCTATGGTAAAAAGTTAAAAAATCCTCCCACTTTTGTTAGATATATTTTTTTGTGTAATTTTGTAATCGTTATGCGGCAGTAATAATATACATATTAATACGAGTTAGTAATCCTGTAGTTCTCATATGCTACGAGGAGGTATTAAAAGGTGCGTTTCGACAATGCATCTACTGTAGTATATTATTGCTTAATCCAAATGAATATTATAAATTTAGGAATTCTTGCTCACATTGATGCAGGAAAAACTTCCGTAACCGAGAATCTGCTGTTTGCCAGTGGAGCAACGGAAAAGTGCGGCCGTGTGGATAATGGTGACACCATAACGGACTCTATGGATATAGAGAAACGTAGAGGAATTACTGTCCGGGCTTCTACGACATCTATTATCTGGAATGGAGTGAAATGCAATATCATTGACACTCCGGGACACATGGATTTTATTGCGGAAGTGGAGCGGACATTCAAAATGCTTGATGGAGCAGTCCTCATCTTATCCGCAAAGGAAGGCATACAAGCGCAGACAAAGTTGCTGTTCAGTACTTTACAAAAGCTGCAAATCCCGACAATTATATTTATCAATAAGATTGACCGTGCCGGTGTGAATTTGGAGCGTTTGTATATGGATATAAAAACAAATCTGTCGCAAGATGTCCTGTTTATGCAAACTGTTGTCGATGGATCGGTTTATCCGGTTTGCTCCCAAACATATATAAAGGAAGAATACAAAGAATTTGTATGCAACCATGACGACGATATATTAGAACGATATTTGGCGGATAGCGAAATTTCACCGGCTGATTATTGGAATACGATAATCGCTCTTGTGGCAAAAGCCAAAGTCTATCCGGTGCTACATGGATCAGCAATGTTCAATATCGGTATCAATGAGTTGTTGGACGCCATTTCTTCTTTTATACTTCCTCCGGCATCAGTCTCAAACAGACTTTCAGCTTATCTCTATAAGATAGAGCATGACCCCAAAGGGCATAAAAGAAGTTTTCTTAAAATAATTGACGGAAGTCTGAGACTTCGAGACGTTGTAAGAATCAACGATTCGGAAAAATTCATCAAGATTAAAAATCTAAAGACTATTTATCAGGGCAGAGAGATAAATGTTGATGAAGTGGGTGCCAATGATATCGCGATTGTAGAAGATATAGAAGATTTTCGAATCGGAGATTATTTAGGTGCTAAACCTTGTTTGATTCAAGGATTATCTCATCAGCATCCCGCTCTCAAATCCTCCGTCCGGCCAAATAAGCCCGAAGAGAGAAGCAAGGTGATATCCGCTCTGAATACATTGTGGATTGAAGACCCGTCTTTGTCCTTTTCCATAAACTCATATAGTGATGAATTGGAAATCTCGTTATATGGTTTGACCCAAAAGGAAATCATACAGACATTGCTGGAAGAACGATTTTCCGTAAAGGTCCATTTTGATGAGATCAAGACTATCTACAAAGAACGACCTATAAAAAAGGTCAATAAGATTATTCAGATCGAAGTACCACCCAACCCTTACTGGGCCACAATAGGGCTGACTCTTGAACCCTTACCGTTAGGGGCAGGGTTGCAAATCGAAAGTGACATCTCCTATGGTTATCTGAACCATTCTTTTCAAAATGCCGTTTTTGAAGGGATTCGTATGTCTTGCCAATCTGGTTTACATGGATGGGAAGTGACAGATCTGAAAGTAACTTTTACTCAAGCCGAGTATTATAGCCCGGTAAGTACACCTGCTGATTTCAGACAGCTGACCCCTTATGTCTTCAGGCTGGCTTTGCAACAGTCAGGTGTGGACATTCTCGAACCGATGCTCTGTTTTGAGTTGCAGATACCCCAAGTAGCGAGTTCCAAAGCTATTACAGATTTGCAAAAACTGATGTCTGAGATTGAAGACATCAGTTGTAATAATGAGTGGTGTCATATTAAAGGGAAAGTTCCATTAAATACAAGTAAAGACTATGCCTCAGAAGTAAGTTCGTACACTAAGGGCTTAGGCATTTTTATGGTTAAGCCATGTGGGTATCAAATAACAAAAGACGGTTATTCTGATAATATCCGCATGAACGAAAAAGATAAACTTTTATTCATGTTCCAAAAATCAATGTCATTAAAATAATGGAGCGGTCAGGAAATTTCTATAAGGCAATACGGTTGGGATATATACTTATCTCCATTCTTATCGGATGTATGGCATATAATAGCCTCTATGAATGGCAGGAGATAGAAGCATTAGAACTTGGCAATAAAAAAATAGACGAGCTCCGAAAAGAAATAAACAATATCAATATTCAAATGATAAAATTTTCTCTATTGGAGCAAAAGGAAATATATATCGAAACCGAACGAATTATCATTCGAAATTTCAAGCAGAAGGATGCCGAAGGATTGTTGGAGTATCTTTCTAATCCTCGTGTGAATTGCTTTGCCGGAGACCGCCTTTGTTCCGAAGAGGCGGCATGGGCATATATGCAGTATTCCCCGAAAGACATGCTGCGCTATGCGGTGAGTCTGAAAAAAGATGACTTTATTATCGGTGACGTGTTTGCTTTGCGTGAGAATGAGGACACTTATAATGTGGGGTGGCATTTCAACAAACGTTTTGAAGGCAAAGGATTCGCTTGTGAAGCGGCTACCGGATTGTTGGATTATCTTTTTCGGGAGGCGGGCGCACGGCGTATCTATGGATTTGTGGAAGATGACAATATCCGTTCCAAACGCTTATGCGAACGTCTTGGTATGCGCCGCGAAGGATGTTTCAAAGAGTTTGTGACATTCGTAAACAATCCTGACGGCTCCCCCAAATATGAAGATACCTGTGTTTATGCCATTCTCGAAAAAGAGTGGAATACCATCCGTCAGTGGTGACACACCAAACCTATTATGAATTAATACAAAACAAGAAGAAAATATGAACAAGCAATTCATTATCACGAATTTCGCCGCATTTGCTCTCATGCTGTTCCTGCCGACCGGATGCAGGCAGGCGGACGGCAAGCAGGATGCGGTGCAGAGTTATCGGGTCATAAAGGTCGCGGCAAGTCCGGTGGAAATCTCCGAGTCCTATTCCGCCGCCATACGCGGACGGCAGGATGTGGACATCATGCCTCAAATATCAGGGCGCATCATCCGGCTGTGCGTGAAAGAGGGTGAACGGGTGAAAACCGGACAAGTATTGGCAGTAATCGACCAAGCTCCCTATCTGGCCGCATTGCGTACGGCATCGGCAAATGTCAGCGCGGCACAGGCAAAAGCGGAAACGGCACGAATCGAGCTGCAGGGCAAGCAGGCGTTGTTTGACGAGAAGGTCATATCCGACTACGATCTTTCTCTCGCCCGGAACCAACTGGCAGTGTCGCTTGCCGAACTCGAACAGGCAAAGGCACAAGAAGCGGATGCACGCAACAATCTCTCCTATACGGAAATCAAAAGTCCGAGCAACGGAGTGGTAGGTACATTGCCCTATCGTATCGGTGCGCTTGTCGGCCCCAATATGGCGCAGCCTTTCACGGTCGTGTCCGACAATGCGGAGATGTATGCCTATTTCTCCATTTCGGAGAATATGCTACGGCGATATTCGGCTCGCTATGACTCGATTGACAGCATGATAGCCGGAACGCCGGAAGTGCGCCTGCAACTCAACGACGGCAGCCTGTACAAGGCGAAAGGACGTATTGAAACCGTAAGCGGCGTGGTGGATCCTGTTACCGGAACGGTACAAATCAAAGCCCTGTTCCCCAATCCCGACCGCGAACTGTTGAGTGGCAGCATCGGCAATGTCATCCTTCAAAACCCGAAAACGGAGGCCGTAACCATTCCCATGACCGCCACCGTGGAACTGCAGGACAAGATTATCGCTTACCGTCTGAAAAACGGACAGGCGGAAGCCGCCTATCTCACGGTGGACCGCCTGAACGACGGCAACCGGTTTATCGTAAAAGAAGGTCTTTCGGTCGGTGACACCATTGTCGCCGAAGGCGTGGGACTGGTGAGAGAAGGCATGAGCATAACCCCTAAAAACGAAACGAAATGAACCTGCGATTTTTTATAGACCGCCCGGTGTTTTCGGGCGTTATCTCGGTGGTGATCGTACTGTTGGGCATGATTTCCATGCTTTCCTTGCCGGTGGAACAATACCCCGACATCGCACCTCCGACCATCAACGTATTCGCAACTTATCCGGGAGCAAACGCTGAAACCGTGCAGAAGGCAGTGATAACCCCTCTGGAAGAAGCCATCAACGGAGTGGAAGACATGACCTATATGACTTCCACGGCATCGAATACGGGAGATGCTTCCATCAACATCTATTTCAAACAGGGAACCAACGCGGACATGGCGGCGGTAAACGTGCAGAACCGCGTGAACGGCGCACTGAGCCAACTTCCGGCGGAAGCCACCAAGACCGGTGTCACCACTGAAAAGCAGCAGAATGCCGAACTGATGACTTTCGCGCTCTATTCGCCCGATGACCGCTTCGACCAGACCTTCCTGAACAATTACTTGAAAATCAATGTCGAGCCGAGGCTGAAACGTATCAGCGGCGTGGGAAAGGCACAGTTGTTCGGTTCCAACTACAGCATGCGACTTTGGCTGCGTCCCGACAAGATGGCGCAATACGGGCTTATCCCCGATGACATCTCTGCCGTACTTGCACGACAGAACATCGAGGCCGCCACCGGCTCCTTCGGTGCCAATCATCCTACCGCCAATGAATACACGATGAAATACCGCGGACGCTTGTCCGGAGCGGAAGAGTTCGGTGAGCTGGTCGTCAAGTCACTGCCGGGCGGCAATGTGCTTCGGTTGAAAGAGGTTGCCGATGTGGAACTGGGCGATGAATACTACAACTATTCCTCCGAGGTGAACGGGCATCCGGCAGCTATGATGCTCATCAACCAGAAAGCTGGGTCCAATGCATCAAGCACCATCAAGGAGATTCACGAAGTGCTTGACGACCTTAGCCGGGACTTGCCCGAAGGGACGGAATTCGTGGTGCTTACCGATACCAACAAGTTCCTGTATGCCTCCATCCACTCTGTCCTCCGCACCTTATTGGAAGCGATACTTCTGGTCATCGTGGTGGTGTATGTGTTCTTGCAGGACATCAAGTCAACGCTTATCCCTACCATATCCATCTTCGTTTCCATCATCGGCACATTTGCCGTGATGTCCATGATTGGATTCTCCATCAACCTGCTCACCCTGTTCGCGCTTGTGCTTGCCATCGGAACCGTGGTCGATGATGCCATTGTGGTGGTGGAAGCGGTGCAGGCGAAGTTCGATGAGGGCTATCAATCAGCAGTTCTCGCGGCTGATGATGCCATGAAAGGCGTTTCGTCGGCTATCCTGACCTCTACCATAATCTTTATGGCAGTGTTTTTCCCCGTAGCCATGATGGGCGGGACTTCGGGAGCGTTCTACACGCAGTTCGGTATCACGATGGCTGTTGCCGTGGGAATCTCGGCAGTCAATGCCTTCACACTCTCACCGGCACTTTGCGCGCTGCTGCTGAAACCCTATATCGATGAGCAGGGCAACACTAAGAACAATTTTGCAGCCCGTTTCCGTAAAGCGTTCAATGCCGTCTTCGACAGTCTGAGCCGACGCTATGTACGTGGAGTGATGTTCATTATCCATCGCCGATGGCTGTTGTGGAGCATCATAGGCATTTCTTTCGGGTTGCTGGTGCTGCTGGTCAATGTCACAAAGACGGGACTTATTCCCGAAGAGGACACCGGGACGGTCATGGTGAGCATGAACACGAAGCCCGGCACATCCATGGCTCAGACAAGTAAGGTGATGGAGCGTATCAACAGCCGTCTCGACAGCATCGGCGAGATTGAATACAGCGGTGCGGTAGCCGGTTTCTCTTTCAGCGGTTCCGGTCCCTCGCAGGCGATGTATTTCGTGACACTCAAAGACTGGGAGGATCGTAAGGGAGAGGGGCAGTCGGTGAATGATGTCATCGGAAAGATTTATGCCGCCACTTCAGATATTCCCGATGCCACGGTGTTCGCCATGTCGCCTCCGATGATTGCCGGGTACGGCATGGGAAACGGTTTCGAGCTTTATTTGCAGGACAAGGCGGGCGGAAACATCGCCGCTTTCAAGGAAGAGGCGGACAAGTTTGTCGAAGCCTTGTCGCAACGACCCGAAATCGGCGAAGTCTATTCCTCCTTTGCCACGGACTATCCGCAATACTGGGTGGATATCGATGCCGCCAAATGTGAGCAGTCGGGTGTGTCGCCCGCAGATGTGCTTTCCACATTGTCGGGCTATTATACCGGACAATATGTTTCCGACTTTAACCGGTTCTCCAAGCTCTACCATGTGACCATGCAGGCTCCGGCGGAATATCGTGTGAATGCGGAATCCCTGCACCACATGTATGTGCGCGCCTCCGATGGCGGCATGTCGCCTTTGAGCCGGTTCGTGCGCCTGACCAAGACCAACGGCCCGTCAGACCTCACCCGTTTCAACCTGTTCAACGCCATCTCGATTAGCGGGTCGCCGGCGCAGGGTTACAGTTCAGGGCAGGTGCTCGAAGCCATCGGCGAGACGGCACGTGAAGTGCTTCCGTCAAATTACACATACGAGTTTGGCGGCATTTCGCGTGAGGAAAGCAAGACGACCAACAATGCCACGCTTATATTCCTGCTCTGCATGGTTCTGGTCTATCTGATTCTGTGCGCCTTGTATGAGAGCGTGTTCATACCCTTCGCGGTTCTGTTGTCGGTGCCTTGCGGACTAATGGGCAGTTTCCTGTTTGCGTGGCTCTTCGGTCTGGAGAACAACATCTACATGCAGACCGGATTAATCATGATTATCGGCCTGCTTGCCAAGACCGCCATCCTGCTTACCGAATACGCCGGCAAGCGGCGGTCGGAAGGCATGACGCTGGCACAGGCAGCATACAGTGCGGCAAAAGTCCGCCTGCGCCCTATATTGATGACTGTGCTGTCCATGGTGTTCGGTCTTGTCCCGCTGATGATGGCGCACGGAGTGGGTGCCAACGGCAGCCGTTCGCTTGCCACAGGTGTAATCGGTGGAATGATTGTCGGTACTTTGGCTCTGTTGTTCCTTGTGCCGTCATTGTTTATTGTATTCCAATATATTCAAGAACGTGTTAAGCATAATTAAATGAAGAAGACAGTAATATATATCATATTGTCGGGATGGATGTTTGCCGGTTGTGGCACATACAGCCGGTATCATCGTCCTGACCTCTCAACGGAGAATCTGTATCGGGACGTACCGGCGGACATTGATACAACGACCATCGCGTCCCTGTCGTGGCGGGAAATGTTTACCGACCCGAAACTCCAGTCCTTGATTGAAACCGGACTTGAACGGAACACAGACCTCAATGTGGCACGGTTACGCGTGGAAGCGACAGAAGCCGTCCTGATGACTGCCAGACTATCATATCTTCCATCACTGGGACTGACTGCCGAAGGTAATGCCAATAAACATGACGGAGCAACGGCAAAGACATATAATGTGGGAGCGTCGGCAAGCTGGGAACTGGACATCTTCGGCAAACTTACGGCGGCAAAGCGTGGTGCAGCCGCCGCGTTACAAGGAAGCCGTGCCTACCGGCAGGCCGTACAGACACAGCTTGTCGCCACTATTGCAGACAGTTACTACACCCTTGCCATGCTTGACGCACAAATGGCAATAAGTAACCGGACTTTGGAGAACTGGCGGACTACCGTACGTACTCTTGAAGCGTTGAAAAAAGTGGGGAAATCAAACGAAGCCGGCGTATTGCAGGCAAAGGCGAACGTGATGCGACTCGAAGCATCCCTGTTATCCATACGCAAGAGTATTTCCGAAACAGAAAATGCCCTGTCTGCGATACTTGCCATGCCGTCACACTCGATTGGACGAAGTAATCTGGCCGAGGCTGCTTTCCCCGATACTGTCTCGATTGGAGTCCCTTTGCAACTGCTTTCCAACCGTCCCGACGTGCGTCAGGCTGAAATGGAACTGGCGCAGGCGTTCTACGCCACCAATGCGGCTCGTGCCGCCTTCTATCCCAATATTACCCTCTCGGGGACTCTTGGATGGACTAATAACGGCGGTGGCGTAATCGTAAATCCCGGACAATGGTTGCTCAATGCCATCGGTTCCCTGACACAGCCCTTATTCAACCGGGGCACAAACATCGCCAACTTGAAGATAGCCAAAAGCCGTCAGGAAGAAGCCAAACTGTTGTTCCGGCAATCATTGCTGAACGCTGGAAAAGAAGTGAACGATGCTCTGACTGCATGGCAGACGGCAAAATCGCAAATTGAAATCAATGCTCGACAGGTTGAAACATTATGCGATGCTGTGCGAAAGACAGAATCGCTTATGCGTCATTCCAATGCCACCTATCTGGAAGTGTTGACCGCCCAACAGTCTCTTCTCGAAGCGGAAGTGCAACAGCTACAAACTCGTTTTGAACGCATACAAAGTGTAATCAAACTTTATCATGTGTTGGGAGGAGGAATGTAACTGCAATAAATAGAAAAATTTGAAATTATTATTAGTGTTATTCATCTCGGATATTTTTCGTGATTCTGCCGCATGTAGATATTGTACGAAAGCAATATTTGGATTGTAAAATATCAAGCCAATGAAAATACTTTTGCAGCATAAAATATTTATAGGATACTTTCTTTTAATGGCGATCATTGGCAGCATGGTCGCTATTGTTCTGCACGAGCGTAGTCGTGTACAGAAAATAGAGAATGAATCAATCGCTATTTTTCAAACCCAGCACAATATCAATACCACACACCGCTATGTGACCACGTTAGTAACTTATGGTGAATCCGTCATGGTATGGAATGATGAGGATTCTGGGGCTTACCGGGAACGATGTGTACGGACTGATTCCATGCTGCAAACATTACGTACACAATGTAAGGATTTCATACAACCCGAACAGATAGATTCTCTTCGTACATTGTTAGCAGCTAAAGAAGACCATCTGTTTCAAATAATGGAAGCGACCCGAGAACAAAAGAAAACGGATAGCCTTCTATTTCATCAAAAACCGACTGTAACGACACAGACAACCACCCGGACCGTTACCCGAAAGAAGAAAGGTATCGCCGGATTCTTCGGTGGCAAGGAAACCGTACAGATGCCGGTTGTTACAACCAGGCAAACCGCACCGGATAAGGAACTGATCTCGTTGTTGAATAAACGGAAACGGGACATAGAAACTTATACGGACAGCCTGCGGTTGTGCAATAGGGAACTCAACCGGAAATTGCGTTTACTTATTACAAGTCTGGATGAGCAGACATGGAACGCCTTCAGGAGCAAGGAAGAGCGTCTGAAAGCTTCCTACGAACATTCGACTTTGGTCATTACCGGCTTGATTATATTCTCAATCATCCTGTTGTTCATTTCGTATCTTGTCATACAACGGGATATTAAGGTCAAGGCAAAAAACAGGAAGCATCTGGAAGAAACGATAGAGCAGAACATCGCGCTGTTAGAAATGCGGAAGAATATCATCCTGACAATCTCTCATGACATCCGCGCCCCTCTGAACGTAATCAGCGGCAGTGCGGAACTTGCCGTGGATACCCGTGAAAAGAAACGCAGGAACACGCACCTGAACAACATCAGGATCGTGTGCCGGCACGTTGTACACCTGCTTAACAACCTGCTGGACGTGTACCGCCTGAACGAGGCCAAGGAAACCCGCAACGATGTGCCGTTCAACCTGAATGCCCTGTTGGAACGCATTGCCTTCGGCTTCTCCCACGTAATCAATAACAAAGGCATCCTATTCAATCACGATTTTACCGGTACCGATGTCAAGCTTTGCGGTGACGTGGACCGTATCGAACAGATTCTGGACAACCTGCTTAGCAATGCCGTCAAATTTACAGAAACCGGCACAATCAGCTTGAATGCTCGTTATAACAAAGGGGAGTTGGTGTTGGAAATCAAGGATACCGGCATTGGCATGAGTGAAGATGCGCTTTTACGTATCTTCCGCCCGTTTGAACGATTGGGTTCCGTCAGAAACGCGGAGGGTTTCGGATTGGGCCTGCCGATAACAAAAGGTCTTGTCAACCTGCTTGGCGGGACAATAGACGTGACGAGCGGCATTGACCAGGGTAGCACGTTCCGTGTTACACTTCCATTGAAAACCACGGATGAAACGGTAGAGAGCGAGAACTTGATAATTCCACATCCGGCACATTTGCCTCGGAATGTACTTGTCATTGATGACGACACGATGCTGTTGAATGTGATAAAGGAAATGCTGGAGCGTAACGGGATGAATTGTACTACCTGCGTAACCTCCAAGGACGTGGTCAAGGCGATGCGGGGCAAGGATTATGACCTGCTGCTTTCCGACATTCAAATGCCGGGTACCAACGGTATTGATTTATTAACCCTATTGCGCAACTCGAACATCGGAAACTCCCGTACCATCCCTATTGTAGCCATGACCGCACGCGGAGACAGGGACAAGGAAGCTTTTCTCCATGCCGGATTTACGGACTACATCTATAAACCGTTTTCATCCTCGGAACTGCTCGGCCTGCTTTCGAGGATGAAGACAGACAGGCGGGAGAAAAAACCGGAGGTTGATTTCAGTTTGGTCCTTTCAGAGGTCAATGACAAGCACAAGGCACTGCTTTCTCTTATATCCCAATCAGAGAAAGACCGAGAAGAACTTGATGCCGCCATGAAAAACGGCGACAGGCATAAGTTGCGTGAAATCACCCACCGTATGCAACCGATGTGGGAGTTCCTACGGATGGAAGAGCCCCTGCTGGCTTACCGTGCTTTGTTGAAAGACAGTAAAACAAGCGACAAAGAGTTAAAAGAATATACCCGGCAGATAATAGACAGCACCGCCATGCTCATCAAGGCGGCGGAAGCCGAGATAAAAAGACTGACAAATGAAACGGAAGATACTGATAGTTGAAGACAACGTGGGGCTGTCGCAAATACAGAAAGACTGGCTTTCCCGGGCCGGTTATGACGCTGTGACAGCCATGAGCGAGCCGATAGCCCGCTCGTTGATACGCAAAACGCAGTTCGACCTTATATTGTCGGACGTGCGGTTGCCGGAAGGCGACGGCATTTCCCTGTTGGAATGGTTGCGCAAGGAGAAGAAAGACATCCCGTTCATCATAACGACCGAATTCGTTTCCGTCCCGGACGTTGTGCGTACCATCAAACTGGGAGCCAGGGACTACCTGCCCAAACCGGTACACCGGGAACATCTGTTGGAACTGGCGGAAGATGTGTTCCACCCGGTAGCCACCGTGAGAAAGCAGGAACGGCAGTTGTTCCGCCGTATAAGTCCCATGATCCTGAAAGTGGAGAAATTCGCCAGACTGGTCGCCCCGTCCGATATGTCCGTGATGATACTCGGGGCCAACGGGACCGGCAAGGAGTCGGTGGCGCAGACCATCCATGACAATAGCGAACGATACGGCAAGCCTTTTGTCGCCGTAAACTGCGGCGCGTTACCCCGTGAGCTGGCAGCCTCGCTGTTCTTCGGGCATGAGAAAGGCGCGTTCACCGGGGCGGACACGGCAAAGACCGGATATTTTGACCTGGCGAAAGGCGGCACACTGTTCCTTGACGAGATAGGCACGATGCCGCATGAAATCCAATCCATGCTGTTACGAGTATTGCAGGAGAATGTATATACCCCGATAGGAAGCGGCAGGGAACGGATTTCGGATGTCAGGGTCATTTCCGCGACAAACGAGAATATGGAACAGGCCATCAAGGAGGGACGGTTCAGGGAAGACCTTTACCATCGTCTGAACGAGTTTGAGATCCGGCAGCCCTCCCTGGAGGAATGCCCGGAAGATATCATTCCGTTGGCGGAGTTTTTCCGTGAACGTTTCTCGAAAGAACTGAAAAGGACTACGCAAGGATTTACCGAAGAGACCAAACAGAGGATGCTTGCCTACCGGTGGCCGGGCAACGTGCGTGAACTCCGAAACCGTGTCAAGCGTGCCGTACTGGTCTCTGAGTCTCCGATGCTTGACGTGGATGGATTGGAAATAACTGTCTGTGTATGTAGAAATGAAGAAACAGACACACTTGCAATCCTGCCTCTGAAAGGTGAAGCATTTGAGAAAGAAAGCATTATCAGGGCTCTCAAAGCCTGCAACGGTCACCGGGAACAAGCGGCTGGAATGCTGAACATCAACCCGGCAACACTGTACAGGAAGATGAAGAAATACGGGCTGAAATGAATTTGACGACTAAAAATAGTGCAAATGTCACTGAATATGTGTACTTTTGCATTTAAATAGCGAAAAATGCGGCGTGCTGTCTAATGGGCAGTTGCCGTTTATATATAGACATAAGACCGCAAGCGTCCTAATGGGAATCTGGAAAATGAACATTAACAGGAACTATTGCGTGATTGCTTATGCTATGCCTTGGCATAGCGTGCATTCACCTATTCCTGTTAAGGGCATTCCAGAGCCTCCATTAGAAATAGCGTGGATTGCACGCTTCTTTTTTACAGTTTCCGGTTGAAAAAGAATTAAAGCTATGGCAAGGATTCAAGTTGTGACGGCAATAACATTGGACGGTTTCCTTCCGGAACCGGCCGGAGCACTTGTGTCCTGGGTAAGAAACGACAGGCGGGGTTTCCCCTTTTGGCGTGAACGCTGCTCGGCCCTTATATTGCCCCATTCCATCCTTGATTTGCTTTGCGAGAAAGACAACAGGGACGATTCATTCATTTACCTTGCTGAAATCATAGAACCGGAATCGGTGGAGCTGCTTCGCGGGCTTTTCCTCTATGATCTTGTTGATGAACTTGTGGTTTACCAGCTGCCGTTTTCTGCCGGACAAGGGATTCCCGTGTTGAATACATTCCGACCACAACATTGGGAACTGCATAAAACCACCTCTTTTTCCAACGGCATCTGCCGTCTGATCTACCGCAAATCTTGCAAGATGTAACTTGCATTTTGCGAAAAAACTTGCATTTTGCAAGAACATTTTCATCTCCACTTTTCATACTAAAAATTTTTATTCCGCTGTATTTCAATGGAATGCCAATGCCATTCAGTGAAATACATGGTCATTGGTACGCCATTAGCCCTATATGTAGTATAACCTGTTGCGCGACAAGGTGTAAGCAAAACTATTATTTACACTAAAGACAGAATGCATTATGCTACAGATAAACAGCGAAAGTGTCCAAATAATGCTCATGCAAATCATGGAACGGTTTGATAGGATCGACCGTACCCTGGAGCGGATGAACAAGTTGAAAGAGTGTCTGGAAGGCGACACACTTCTGGATAACTATGACCTTTGCCAATTGCTCGGTATCACCAAACGCACGCTGGCACGTTACCGCCAGAAGAAGTATGTCACCTATTACATGATTGACGGACGGACTTACTACAAGGCCTCCGAAGTGGAAGCGTTCCTCAACCAAAAAGGGAAGGTGTTGCCCCCAAAACTGAAAAATCGGATGGATGTTCAACTCAAAAAATGACTGGTATGGAAATAGTATGTATCGACAAACAGACGTTCGATGAACTTCGGGTACGTTTCGGCAAACTGGAGGAAAAGGTAATGGGTATGTGCCGTCCGGTGGAAGACCTCGGCTTAAAAAAGTGGCTTGACAACCAGGAGGTGTGCGAGATATTGCGCATATCCAAAAAGACGCTTCAGGTGTACCGTGACAAGGGTATCCTGCCTTACTCACGCATCAAGCACAAGATTTTCTTCAAAACCGAAGACGTACACAAACTATTGGAATCGAATTACTACCACTTAAAACGAGAACTATGAGCTATCATTTTTTAGAACGGAAAGACCCGCGTGTCGATGTCCTGTTTCAGGGACTTGACAATATGGAGCGGTTAATCGCAGCGATGGAGGACACCCCTAAATCCGTATTCCACGGCGAACGTTTCCTGACGGACGAGGAACTAT
>ERZ1027014.628-NODE-628-length-16546-cov-8.283063_pt1 | contig 16546 bp, 10 predicted proteins | sample MGYA00519287_ERZ1027014 | MGnify/ENA primary metagenome ERZ1027014 (study PRJEB26926, sample SAMN06164698) | human gut metagenome | biome: ENVO:00009003; feature: ENVO:2100002; material: ENVO:00002003 | host: Homo sapiens | place: USA | collected 2012 ...
CGAGATCTAGTACGGTCTCGTGGGCTCGGAGATGTGTATAAGAGACAGGAATCATACTATTGATTCTACTCTTTGCTTTTATGACTCCTTTCGGTGCATTAGCACAGACGATTCAACTGACTGGTCTGGTTACTGATGCTGCCAACGAACCTATTATTGGTGCCAGTGTAGTAGAGAAGGGTACAACCAACGGGGTCATCACAGACTTTGACGGTAACTTTGCATTAAGCGTATCCCCCAAAGCCACTATTATTATTTCTTATGTGGGCTATGCAACACAAGAAGTCCCTGTAAACGGAAAGACAAACATCCGGGTGACTTTGAAAGAAGATACTGAGATGCTGGATGAAGTTGTAGTAGTGGGCTATGGTACCATGAAGAAAAGTGATATGACCGGTGCTATTTCCTCAGTAGATGTAGACGATTTGGTAAAGCGCACCACAACCAACCCTGCAGAAGCATTGCAAGGTAAGATTGCAGGTGTAAACATTATGAAGGCTGGTGGTAATGCCGGTGCAGGTGTGCAGGTTAAAATCCGTGGTGTCAAAACGTTTGGTGATAACCAACCTCTTTATATCATTGATGGTTTTCCCGGTGATATTGAAAATGTGAATCCGCAAGATATTCAGTCAATGGAAGTACTGAAGGATGGTGCAGCCGCTGCTATCTATGGTTCGGTTGCTGCAAATGGTGTCATTATCGTAACTACCAAAAACGGTAAAAAAGGTGACATGAAAATTGATTTCAGTACTTATGTAAGCTTTACAAGCGTAGCAAAAAAGCTGGAACTGCTAAATGCCGAAGAATACAAAAGTGTTCATAAACAAATGTATCAGAACTATATGAACCAGTATCCCAATGATACAGAGGTTACTATGCCTGCATTTGTAAATAAAAACACAGGAATAGATACAGACTGGCAAGATGCCATGCTAAGGAGTGGTGTTTCACAAAACTATATGTTTAGTATCCGTGGCGGTTCCGAAAACGCCCAGTATTCACTCTCCTACAATCATGCCGACGAAAAAGGAATTTTTCTAGGTAACAACTATCGCCAAGACAATGCCCGTCTGAAACTCCATATGAATAAATATATCTTTGATATAGATGCAAATATCGCTTTCAAATTTACAGATAGCAAACAACCGGAATATTCCATTAAAGAAATGTACATGATTTCTCCGCTTGTTCCTATCTATGATGATACAAGAGAGTATGGCTTCGGCTTAAGTGACTTTGATGACCTGCCCAGTAACCGTAATGTTATGGCTGACCAGCATTATGAAAAATCTACAGACAAAAAATATCATACCACAGCCAATGTTGCCTTGACTATGAACTTCACCCCATGGCTGAATTTCAAGACAAGCTATGCATACAGAGGTGAACACCAGCGTCAGACTTATCATACTCCGGCTTATGTTGCCGACCCAAAAGCCAAACGTGACTATCCTTATCATAGCGAAACCACAGGATACTGGGAAGAACATGTATGGGAAAATGTATTAAGTTTTAATAAGACATTTGGAAAACACAACGTCAATGCAATGGCAGGTACTTCCATGACTGCTCGCAAATATACATGGAATTCTGTTGGGGTAGAAGGTAAAACCACTGTTTATAAAGTAGAAGACGGAAAATTGGTAACCAGTGAAACTCCGGGCGGATTTCTTGATCCATCTTTCTCAACTGTAGGTGCAGGAGCAGGTGGCACATTTGATGGTAGCGGAACAAAATGGAAATATAACCGCGCTTCTTTCTTCGGCCGACTGAACTATAATTATAATGACCGCTATCTGGTACAGGCAACTGTACGTTATGACGGTTCATCCAAGTTTGGTAAAGACAACCGTTGGGGCTGCTTTCCGTCAGTGGCATTAGGCTGGAGAATCAGTCAGGAAGAATTCTTCCCGAAAGACATTGCACTGAACAATTTGAAATTTCGTGTCAGTTGGGGACGTTTGGGTAATGAAAATGCTTTGGGATATTATGACTTCCTTGCGCTGATTAGTACATACAATGAAATGTATCAAGGATACGTGAAAGGCAACGGTGATAACGCATGGGCAGGAAGTATCGCTCGCGGATTGGAAAACCGTTCTTTGAAATGGGAAACAACGGATACCAAAAATATTGGTTTCGACTTCGGCTTCTTTAACAGCAAATTAACCGGTACATTAAACTACTACTATAACCAAACAGAAGACCTGTTGATAACAAAAGTTTTACCTCCTTCAGCAGGTATGACTAATCCCACCCTGAATGTCGGAAAGATACGCAATACCGGTTTCGAATTTGAATTAAACTGGGGAGATGCTATAAAAGACTTTGATTACAATATCGGTTTCAATATGAGCACCACCAAAAATAAGGTGGTTGAATTGTCAGATGCAGACCAAGTTCTTCAGGGCGAAGGATTGAAATATGGAACGGAGCATTTCCCGACAGAAACCAGAGTAGGCAAACCTATCGGTGCATTCTATCTTTATAGAACAGACGGTATCTTCCAAAGTATGGATGAAGTAAATGCCCATGTAAACAAGGATGGACAATTATTACAGCCTAATGCCCAACCAGGTGATATCCGTTTTAAAGATTTAGATGGTAATGGAAGCATAGACGCCGGTGACAAAGAATACTGTGGCTCAGGTATCCCGACATTGGAAGCGAACTTAAACCTGTCATTCGGCTATAAAGGATTTGACCTTTCAATCGTACTTGGCAGCGCATGGAACTTCAAATTGTATAATGGAAACAAATATTTCTATGAAGGAATGAATTCTAAATCAAATATGCTAAAGTCTACATTGAATGCATGGACTCCTGACAATAGAAATACGGATGTTCCCCGCGCGATATATCAAGATCCGAACGGCAACATGAAAGAATCAGACAGATTCCTTGAAAATGGTGATTTTGTCCGTTTGCGTCAGGCACAGTTAGGTTATACTTTACCCAAATCGCTCATGCAGAAATTCTATATTGAGAAACTGCGTTTCTATGTAAGTGGTGAAAACTTGTTCACTATCACAGGCTATGATGGTATAGATCCTGAATTCTCTCGCGCCAGTGTGTTGAATACCGGGGTTGATAAATTGATTTATCCGTTTACCCGTTCATTCACCGTTGGAGCTCAACTTACATTCTAATCCTTTAAAGTAATAAGAAAATGAAGAAACTATTATACATAGCAAGTATCTGCATTGCAAGTTTATTTAGCGCTTGTGACGATTATCTCACGGTAGAATCTCCTGACCAGTTGACATCAAGCAGTTTTTGGCGCAACCAGTCTGATGCTGAAGCCGGAATTGCCGCCGCATACTCCCAACTTTACCTGATGACTTATTCGGGTGACATGTGGTCTTTCCCGGAAATCAAATGGCCGGTGGAAGCCTATCGTGAAGATATTATCCAATTAGGAAGCGATGCTCTGAATTACCCGAACTGGGTGGAATTAGGCAACTACACCTACACCAATGGTAACTCTCAGTTCAGTTATTACTGGCAATGTTACTATAAAGGCGTTAGTTTTGCTAATCAGGTAATTGAAAAAACCGCAGAAATACCCGATGAGAATATAGACGCAGCAACACGCGAGCAATTGGTCAATGAAGGCTACTTTATCCGCGCTTATTACCACATGCAACTTTTATTGAACTGGAAAGAAATCATAGTTCGTGATAAATATATCACTGACCCGGCTGAATTAAGCAAACCACTTTCTTCCCGTGAGGATGCATGGAATTTCATCATTGAAGACTTGAAACGTGCAACCAGTCTGCCAGCAACACGTGACGCTGATAATGTAGGCCGTGCCACAAGCGGTTCAGCTTATGCATATCTTGGTTTTGCCTATCTGACACGCGCCTATGAAGAGGCAGCCAACAAAGACTCTTATCTGGCTAGTGCTATAGAAGCATTCAACCAAATAAAAGGATATGAATTGGTTAATAATTTCAGCACTATGTTCAGCGGGGATAATAAGAACAGTAAAGAATCGATTTTTGAAATTCAATTCTCTATGAGTTCTGCAAACGGAGCTACTTATCGTACTCAGTTCCATCGATGGATCGGTGTTTCCGAACTTGGGGGATGGGATGAGATTCTTCCCAGTCAAACATTGATTAATGAATTCAAAAAAGAAGGAGAAACGGCTACTACAGGACGTTATGACTCGCGCATGTATGCAACATTATTTTTTAATTGTGACTATTATAACGATGGTAACGGACGTGTCTATGGCTACGACTATAATGACTGGTTCGACAACAAAGAACGCGTAGCCTTCCGTAAATTCATGCCCTCGACCTATGAAGGTTTAAACCAAAACTATTCTGCGATCAATGTTCCTTTAATGCGTTATGCCAACGTACTGTTAATGAAAGCCGAAGCATTGAATGAACAGGGACATCCCGAACAAGCTATTCCTTTAATCAATGAAGTAAGAAGCGTTCACGGGGATATGCCACCCATGACAGGTACTTCTCAAGAAGCAGTCCGCGCGCAAATTGAACACGAGCGCATGATTGAATTCCCTCTTGAGAACTATCGTTGGTATGATCTCCGCCGTTGGGGCAAACTGTCCTCAGCCCTGCAAGCTGCCGGAAGAACAGGCTTCAATGAAGACAAAAACTCATTCTACCCCACTCCTCTTACAGAGCTGAATGCTAATGATGCCTTAAAATAAGTATTTTCTTTTTTGGTTAGATATAATTAGGCAACAAGGCGGTTTTCGCTACAGTGATACCGCCTTGTAATCTAAAAATGAAGTATCTTTGCCTATAAATAAAACGACATAGATATGTTTACAATTATTGGATTAATGCTCACGGGGATGCTCCTCGGCTTCCTGCTTCGCAAGCAGAAGCTTTCAGGAATACACAAAGTCATTACCGTTCTTATTTGGTTGCTACTCTTTTTATTGGGTATAGATGTAGGCGGCAATCAGAAAATTATCAATGGTCTGCACACTATAGGGTTGGAAGCCATTGTCATCACCTTGGCAGCAGTGCTGGGCAGTGTTACAGCAGCATGGGCTTTATGGTATGTACTTTACAAAAGAAATAAGGAGGGACAAGTATGAAAGGAAGTTTGATTATCGTCGGATTCTTTGTACTGGGAGCTCTTTGTGGGGTATATCACCTTATTCCATACGACTTTACACAAAGTAAGCTAAGTTTCTACGCCTTGTGTGCGTTAATGTTCAGTGTAGGAGTCAGTGTAGGTAATGATCCGCAGACTTTACGTAATTTCCGTTCATTAAACCCCCGCCTGATCTTTCTACCGGTCATGACCATATTGGGAACACTGGCAGGATGCGCAGTGGTCAGTCTGTTTCTCTCGCACCGCTCAGTAACAGACTGTATGGCAGTAGGTGCCGGTTTCGGCTATTACTCTCTATCCAGTATCTTTATTACAGAATATAAAGGTCCGGAGTTGGGAACCATTGCATTATTATCCAATATCACACGTGAGATTATCACTTTGCTTTTTGCCCCATTGCTAGTACGTTGGTTTGGTAACCTGGCCCCTATTTCGGCTGGAGGAGCCACTACGATGGATACAACATTACCCATCATCACCCGCTATTCCGGTCAAAGCTTCGTAGTGGTTTCTATATTTCACGGCTTTGTAGTGGACTTCAGCGTACCTTTTCTTGTGACTCTTTTCTGTTCTATTTAAAATAACAATAACCATGAAACACTCTCTTAATACTTTTCTTACACTGTTGTTTGTTTGTGCTTCTGCCTGGGGTGAAAACGTGCCCTGGCAAAATCCGCAAATAAATGAAATAAATCGTGAACCTGCCCATGCCCATTTCATTCCTTATACGAATGAGGCCAATGCACTGAAACAACAAGCTTTACCTGCCGCCCAACGTTTTGCAGTAAACCCCGCCACAGAACGCCGCATTTCACTAGACGGAACCTGGAAGTTTTTATTCTCTAAAAACAATGAGGAATGCCCGACAGATTTTTATAAAATGGGGTACAACACCAAACGCTGGAAAGACATACAGGTTCCGGGAAGCTGGGAACTGCAAGGATTTGACTCCCCCATCTATACTGACGTAGCCTACCCATTCCCTGCCAATCCGCCTCATGTTCCAACCGATTACAATCCGGTAGGTGCATACGTACGTGAATTTACCGTACCGGCCCATTGGAAAGGAATGGATATTTTCCTTGATTTTGAAGGAGTTGAGTCCGCTTTTTATTGCTGGGTTAACGGTGAATTGGCAGGATACAGTGAAGACAGCCGTCTTCCGGCTCATTTTAATATTACTCCGTTCTTAAAAACCGGGAAGAACAAACTGGCCGTTAAAGTTTTCCGTTATAGTGATGGTTCCTACCTGGAGGATCAGGATTACTGGAAATATAGCGGTATTGAACGCGATGTGTATCTCTATGCCCGCCCTCAAAGCCGTGTACAAGACTTCAAACTGGTAGCCGGTCTGACAAATGGTTATAAAGACGGAGATTTTAATCTGGATATCACACTCCACAAGCCTCATCCGGGAGGAATTGTGGAAGTGAAGATTATGGACAAAGGCAATGTAATTTATCAGCATAAAAAGGAAATAACTTCTGTTACAGATACTTTATTCGCTCAGAAACACTTGTTCCCGGCCATATTGCCTTGGAATGCCGAAACACCCAATCTCTATACATTGGTAGTCAGCACCTACGATGCTCAAGGAAAAGCATTGGAATCATTCACACAGCCTTTCGGTTTCCGTTCTGTGGAAATGCGTAACGGCATGCAACTGATAAATGGGGTAGCCGTATTGTTTAAAGGAGTAAACCGCCATGAACACGATCCGCATCATGGGCGTACCATCACCGTAGAGAGCATGATAAAAGACATTCAGTTGATGAAACAATTCAACCTGAATGCTGTACGCACTTGCCATTACCCCAACCGCTATGAATGGTATGCATTGTGTAACGAATACGGTTTGTATCTGGTAGATGAAGCAAACATTGAAAGCCATGGTATGCAGGCGCATAAAGATGGCACACTGGCTAATAATCCCGATTGGGAAGTACCGTTTATGCAACGCATGAGCCGCATGGTGCTGCGAGACCGCAATATCACCGCCATTGTCACTTGGTCAATGGGAAATGAGTCCGGCTACGGAAAACACTTTGAAACGTTATATGACTGGACCAAGAAGTTCGATCCTACTCGCCCTGTACAATATGAGGGAGGTGGTTATGATGCCAAATCTGACATCTACTGTCCGATGTATGCACGCATCTGGTCCCTGCGCCGCCATGTAAACCAGCGTGATGCCCGCCCGATGATTCTATGTGAATATGCCCACGCTATGGGTAACAGTGTAGGTAATCTACAAGACTATTGGGATTTGATTTATAAATATGACCAGCTGCAAGGTGGCTTCATATGGGACTGGGTTGACGCCACCTTTGATATCAAAGACAAGAACGGCAATAAGATTTGGGCTTACGGAGGCGATATGGGCTTTGTAGGTGTTCCTAATGACTCCAACTTCTGTGCCAACGGACTGGTAGCGGCAGACCGTTCACTTCATCCACACATCTGGGAAGTAAAAAAAGTATATCAATACATTCATTTTGAGCCGGTTGCCTTTACCACCAAGCAAATCAAAGTGACTAATTGGCATGATTTTATCGGCTTGGAAGATTACAAACTACACTGGACTGTAGAAACAGACGGAAAAGCTGTACAAAGCGGTGAAATGGATTTCCCGACAATGACTGCCCGTTCTTCTGCCTTCATCACTATCCCGATGAACTTGATTCCTAACGATGGAAAAGAATATTTCCTGAAATTGGAAGCATTTACCAAAAAGGAAGCCCCATTAGTTCCAAAGGGACATCAGGTAGCCATGGAGCAATGGCAACTGAATCCGGAAGGAGAACGGCTGCTGAATGCTACATGGACTGCCCGGGAACTAGTAGACAAAACTATAAATACCGAACGTACTCCGGATGCTATCACCTTGACAGGGGAGAACTTCCGTATCGCATTCTCTACTGCTGATGGTGAAATGACAGAACTCTTATACAACGGAAAGAATCTGATAAAAGAAGGATTGCAACCCAATTTCTGGCGTGCATTAACCGACAATGATGTTGCCAACAACCATCTGGAGCGTTGCGGCATCTGGAAATTTGCAGGCAAGAACGCCAAGTTACAAAGTATCGATTTAAAAGAAGATTCAAACAAGAAACTGGCAACCGTTACTGTAAATTATAAACTGGAAGTACAAGAATCAACTTTGCAGACCATCTATCAGGTACGCCCCAATGGAGCAGTCAAAGTAAGTATGCACTTTGTACCCGGCAACAAAGCTCTTCCTGAAATGCCACGTCTGGGTATGCGTATGATTCTTCCGGCAGAATATGATGTGATGACCTGGTTGGGCCGCGGACCACAAGAAAACTATGCAGACCGCAAGACGGGTTATCCTATCGGACTCTATACCGCTACAGTATGGGAACAATTCCATCCGTATGTCCGTGCACAGGAAACCGGCAACAAAACCGATGTACGATGGGTTGCATTGCGTAATAAAGCAGGGGAAGGCCTGTTAATCACAGGTGAGGAACCGCTGAATGTCAGCGCATGGAATTTCCCGTTGGAGGATATTGACTATGTAGCATTCAATACAGAACGCCGTCATGGTGGAAGTATTATGAAGAAAGACATGGTATGGTTAAACATCGACCACCGTCACATGGGGGTAGGTGGAGATAATACTTGGGGAGCGCAAGTACATCCGGAATATACCATCACTCCGCACGAATGGCAATACAGCTTTACCATGCAACCTTTGAGCAATCAAGACGATGCTGCTGAAAAAGCGCATAAGAAATGGTTTTAAAAATTCTGATTCACTACAGATTATACAGATTCTCGCAGATTGAATTTCAATTCGTGAATGATTGCATCTGTATTAATCTGAATAATCTGTGATGAAACGATCTTCAAATAACGAAATAACATGAAACATAAATTTACCAAAATCACTCTTCTCACAGCAGTAGTTGCAGGCTTCACAGCCGCCTGTAACCCTGCCAGTGAGAACATCCCCACAGGCAAAAGATATGAATTCAATAACATACTGGATATAGCCTATACTCCCGATACACTGACACGTTGCCGGGGTTGGTTCACAGACGCCGGTTCCTGGATGGGATTTACCCTTCCGCAGAAAGATCACTGGGTGAACGGTTTCTGTGGCCCGTTCAGTCTGGATATGAACCGACGCCAATGGATGGCACAATCGGCTGTCACGGTAGGATATGCCGATCAGGCGAATGTTATATTTACTCCGGATTCCACTTGTTATTTCCCGGGAGAGTTATATCTTTCGGCAAGTTCAGAGGAAGGTAAAATCATTCAACGCCTGAATTTTTTAGATGCTTCTACCGCATTGCTCCGCATTCACTCCGATGCAGGGAAGGAACTCTCCTTAACTGCCAGCCAATGGGGAAAAGAGATACAAGTCCAAACAGACCAAAATACCGTCATCGCCCGTCATCCCTCCGGTGAGATTGTAGCATTAACTTTTACCCCGGATGTTAGCGTAAAGGGCACTGACAATAATTACCAAGCAAAAATCAATGGCAGCGAACACGACACCTACGTAGCCATTTCTTTCTATACCGGAGAAAAAGAACTTTCTGCCGGATTACAAAAAGCACAATTGGCTCTCAGCAATCCGCAGGAAGGACTCAAAGCCAACAAAGAACGCTGGGAAGGTTATCTCACCAAGATTCTGCGCAAAGATATGAAACCTGAGTATGACCGTATCGCCGTGAAAGCAGTTGTTACACTTATCAGCAACTGGCGTACCCACCGCGGCGGATTGCTCCACGAAGGAATTGTTCCGAGCCATGCCGCATACTACTTCGTAGGATTCTGGGCCTGGGACACTTGGCGTTTCTCTGCTGCTCTGGCAAAATTCGATCCGGAATTGGCCAAGGACAACATTCGTGCCATGTTTGACTACCAGCAGCCTGACGGTATGATTATAGACTGTATCTATACCGATCCTGCCGAAAATAATGCACGCGACAGCAAACCTCCTCTCGTATCATGGGCGATAGACGAAATATTCACCCATGCCAATGATACGGCGTTCATCAGTGAAATGTATCCACAATTGATGGCCTATTACAAATGGTGGTACAACAAGCGTGACCATAACCGCAACGGTATGTGTGAATACGGTTCTACCGATGGCACATTGGAAGCAGCAGCTTGGGAAAGCGGTATGGATAATGCCATCCGTTTTGATGATGCCAAGATGCTGAAAAATAACGGGGCTGAAGATGCATGGAGCATGGATCAGGAAAGTGTTGATTTAAATGCTTATCTGGCTTTGGAATGTAAACTATTAAAGAAATTTGCAAGTATTCTGGGAGTTACTTTTGACGGTCCGGATTACAGTAGCCAAGTAGCCGATTATTTCTTCGACAAAGAAAAAGGTTTCTTCTTCGATCGCCGTTTAAAGGACGGAAGCTTTATACAGGAACCGGGATGCGAAGCATATACTCCGTTATGGACAGAAGTAGCTACTGCCGATCAGGTAAAAGCCATGTTGCCCCTGCTGACCGATACAGCCAAGTTCTCTACCTACATTCCCTTCCCCACAGTAGCAGCAGACAACCCGAAGTATAACCCACGTGGCTATTGGCGTGGCCCTATCTGGTTGGATCAGACTTATTTCGCTATCCGCGGTCTGCGCAACTATGGATATAACAAGATGGCGGATGAATATACCCTCCAGGTATTCGACCGTCTGCAAGGCTTGAAAGAAGGAGCACCGATACATGAAAACTATGGCACACACACCGGTGAATTGTTAAAAGCTCCCCATTTCAGTTGGAGTTCATCACATTTGCTGATGTTATATGATGATTATGGCAAATAAACTCTCTCTTTTTACCTTAATATAAATAATACCAAAAGGGGGCCGCACTCGTGATGAATGTAGCCCCCTGCTTTTATATCGTATTACCTGTTACCCCCAATACACTCTTTTCAGAAGTGATAAAAATTCTCCAATGAATGAGTAGAATGTTACAGGTGTAAGATTATATATCTTCCGGCTGAAACATGATATATCTTTCAGCCTATACATCAGTATATGTTCACACTTCACAACAGGAAACTTCAAAACATCTGCCCCTTTTTTAAAAACAACAGGACATATTAAAAAAACATCAAGAGCTTTTATTAATACGTCCTGTTGTTTCTCCTGTTTCTTTATATACACATAGCAAAACACTTATTTTTTCCTTCAGAGGTTTCAGCCTCTCCGCAAACGCTTTGTTCATCGGCATTCTGGCTGAAGAATTGATACCTCGAAATCTTTCAGCCTGGAAAAAATCCTTCAGCCGGAAAGCCCATGAACAAAGCGTTTGCGGAGAGGCTGAAACTTTTGAAGGATTTTTGGGGCAATTCTTCGGGAGGAGCATATTTTCCACCGGAAGAGGAATATGCCCACAAAAAAGAACATAAAAAGACGCAAGAAACCAGGATGCCTGATATCTTGTTACAAGATGAGGCAAATCTTGTGAGAAGTTTCTCCTAATCTTGTGTGAAGTTACGCTGATTCTTGTTATACAAAAAAGCCTGCCATTAATATAATGCTTATCAATGACAGGCGACTTATTTCGTTTGGAGAAATCAAAACATCCTGCTAACACGCTCAATACCGGCAGCCAGCACATCTATCTCTTCTTTAGTATTATACAAACCAAAAGAAGCACGTACAGTTCCCTCAATCCCCATACGAATCATCAAAGGCTGTGCGCAATGATGCCCGGTACGCACAGCAATGCCCAAGCGGTCAAGCAACGTACCCATATCCAAATGATGAATATTTCCTACCAAGAAAGAAATGACACTGCTCTTGTTACCGGCCTCTCCGAAGATACGCATCCCGTCTATTTCTTTCAGACGCTGCATAGCATATTGTGTCAGTTCATGCTCATGGGTGGCAACATTTTCCACGCCGAGAGCAGATAGATAATCCAACGCTTTTGCCAAGGCAGTAGTGCCGATATAATCGGGAGTTCCTGCTTCAAACTTAAACGGTAATTCATTAAAAGTCGTTTTCTCGAAGCTGACACTTTGTATCATCTCGCCTCCCCCTTGGTAAGGTGGAAGTTTATCCAGCCACTCTTCTTTTCCATAAAGCACTCCCACACCGGTAGGTCCATATATTTTATGTCCGCTGAAAGCAAAAAAGTCAGCATCCAAATCCTGAACATCCACTTTCATGTGAGGAACACTCTGCGCCCCGTCAATCAAAACGGGAACACTGTGTGTATGGGCAGTCGCAATCATCTCTTTCGCCGGATTGACAGTGCCCAACACATTACTTACATGAGCGAAACTCACCAGCTTGGTCCGTTCCGAAAAGAGTTTCTCATATTCATCCAACAACAGTTCTCCCCTGTCATTCATGGGAATCACTTTCAGCACGATTCCTTTACGCGCAGCCTGTAACTGCCAAGGTACAATATTGCTATGATGCTCCATGACAGAAACAATCACTTCATCACCTTCCTTCATCTGACTGTCGGCAAAAGAAGAAGCCAACAGGTTGATACTCTCCGTCGTGCCCCGTGTAAACACGATTTCATTGCTACTGCGTGCATTGATAAAACGACGTACAGTCTCACGAGAAGCTTCATGCAACTCGGTAGCCTGCTGAGACAAGAAATGCACACCACGATGCACATTGGCATTGACCGAATAATATTCATCGGTTATGGCTTCAACCACTTGGCGCGGTTTCTGAGTGGTAGCCCCATTATCCAGATAAATAAGCGGCTTTCCATACACCTCCCGATCTAATATCGGAAAATCTTCTCTTACTTTTTGTATATCGTACATAACGTCCTATTTACATATCGCACATCCCTGACATTTATTCAACTCACCACGGAAGCGTTTTTCCACCAACAAATGCAAACGGTCTTTCAATGCATCCAGGCGAATCGTATCTATTACTTCATTGACAAAAGCAAACATAAGCAATAAACGTGCTTCCTTCAGACTGATACCACGCTGTTGCATATAGAACAACGCATTTTCATCTAGCTGACCGACAGTAGCTCCGTGAGAGCACTTTACGTCATCCGCATAAATTTCCAGTTGCGGCTGAGTGTACATATGGGCATCACGAGTAGCACAGAGGTTGCGGTTGGTTTGTTGGGAATTAGTATGTTGTGCTCCTTCACGTACCAATACTTTTCCGGCAAACGCACCTGTCGCCTGATCATCCAATACATATTTAAACAGCTCATTACTAGTGCAATCAGCAACCTTGTGGTCAATGAAAGTATGATTGTCCACCTGTTCATTCTTATCGGCAATGACCATACCACACAAATTGATCTCAGCTCCACGTCCGGCCAGAGTTACTTCAGTTGTATTACGCGTAGTACCGTTATGCAAAGTCATACCATTCAAAAGCACATTACTGTCTGCCTCCTGGTTCACATAGAGGTTACTGAAACGCACTGTGCTGGTATGGGTTTCTTCCAGTTCATAAAGATCGAAAGTAGCATTTTCTTTTGCAAAGACCTCAATAACCTGAGTAGAAAGGAAATTTACATTATCCATGGCATGATCACAAATCAACAGACGAGCCTGCGCACCTTCTTCCAGCACAACCAGCACACGGCGGTTCACCATAAAATTAACATCAGCACGCAATATATTCACCAGTTGAATGGGTTTGTCCACCACCACGCCTTTCGGCACATACAGCATAAAGCCATCCTGGGCAAAAGTAGTATTGAAGGCGGTCACACCATCCTTGGAAGTATCTGCCAACTTGCCATAATACTGCTTGACCAAAGCCGGATATTGTTCAGACAGCTCTTTCAAGCTGCCAAGCAACACTCCTTCCGGCAATTGCGCCTTCGGCAAAACTTTACGATAAAAAGCATCATTTACTACAAAATAAAGAGCGGTACTCATATTAGGTACATCGCACTTGAACACTTCATACGGATTCACCGGAATGTCGAGTCTGTTCAAATTCAAACCATAATCCGGCTCGAACAATTTGCTCACATCCGTGTATTTATACTTTTCCTGCTTGCGGGTAGGGAAACCTAATTTTTCGAAATCTGCGAAAGCTTGCGCACGGGGAGCGTTCAGCACCTCGGCACTATGCTGGCAAATCATCGCCTCACATTGAGAAAAGAGATCAATATATTGTTGTTCTGCTCTCATAATCACTTTCTTCTTTAGGCATCCAATATTATTCTCCCAACTCGGCTTTTATCCAGTCGTAACCACGCTCTTCCAGTTCCAAAGCCAATTCGGGACCCGCAGTTTTTACAATACGTCCTTTATACAATACATGTACAATATCCGGTTTGATATAATCCAGCAACCGTTGATAGTGTGTAATGACGATACAACTTGTTTCGGGAGTCTTCAGTTTGTTCACACCCTCGGCTACAATACGCAACGCATCAATATCAAGACCGGAATCCGTTTCATCCAAAATACTCAACTTAGGCTCCAGCATAGCCATCTGGAAGATCTCATTGCGCTTCTTCTCACCACCGCTGAATCCCTCGTTTACCGAACGGTTTGCCAATTTATTATCCAATTCTACCACAGCCCGTTTCTCGCGCATCAGCTTCAAGAACTCACTGGCTGTTAATGCAGGAAGGCCTTTATATTTACGCTGCTCGTTTACCGCCGCACGCATAAAGTTCACCATACTGACTCCGGGAATCTCCACCGGATATTGGAAAGACAAAAACAGACCCTCATGGCTGCGATCCTCAGGATTCAAAGCCAACAAATCTTTTCCTTCAAAGGTCACCGAACCTTTCGTTACCTCAAAAGCCGGATTGCCTACCAACACAGACGAAAGGGTACTCTTTCCGGAACCGTTGGGTCCCATAATAGCATGAACTTCACCTTTCTTTATGCTTAGATTAATACCTTTCAATATTTCTTTGCCATTGACACTGGCATGTAAGTCTTTTATCTCTAACATAATTCTATTAAATTCTTAGTTCTTCATTTATCCTACACTTCCCTCTAAAGAAATAGCCAGCAGCTTCTGTGCCTCTACCGCAAATTCCATTGGAAGTTTATTCAGTACTTCTTTTGCATATCCATTGACAATCAACCCAATAGCGTCTTCCGTAGGAATACCGCGCTGATTGCAATAAAACAACTGGTCTTCGCTGATCTTGCTGGTTGTCGCCTCATGTTCCACCACAGCAGTCTCATTATGAATATCCATATATGGGAATGTATGAGCACCGCACTGGCTCCCCAGCAACAAAGAGTCACACTGACTGTAATTACGGGCATTGTCTGCTTTCTGAGCCACACGTACCAGACCACGATAAGAGTTCTGGCTCTTTCCGGCACTGATTCCTTTACTAACAATGGTACTACGGGTATTTCTACCTAAATGAATCATTTTAGTCCCCGTATCAGCCTGCTGATAGTTATTCGTTACTGCCACCGAATAGAATTCAGCAGTAGAATTATCTCCACTCAAGATGCAACTGGGATATTTCCAAGTAATGGCCGATCCGGTTTCCACCTGTGTCCAGCTCAATTTGCTATCCACTCCTTTGCAATGGCCACGTTTTGTCACAAAGTTATATACTCCTCCTTTGCCTTCGGCATCTCCCGGATACCAGTTCTGTACGGTAGAATATTTCACTTCCGCACGGTCATGCACCACAATCTCCACTATGGCCGCATGTAATTGGTTCTCATCCCGCATAGGGGCCGTACATCCTTCCAGATAAGAAACATAACTATCATCATCCGCAACAATCAGTGTACGTTCAAACTGACCGGTATTAGCCGCATTGATACGGAAATAGGTGGAGAGTTCCATAGGACAACGCACTCCTTTCGGAATATATACAAACGATCCGTCACTGAACACTGCCGAGTTCAAGGCTGCAAAAAAATTATCCCGCGGTCCAACCACCGAACCCAGATATTTCTTCACCAAATCGGGATGTTCACGCACCGCTTCACTGAACGAACAAAAAATAATCCCTTTTTCCAACAAGGTTTCTTTAAATGTAGTCTTGACGGATACAGAGTCCATGACAGCATCTACTGCCATACCACTCAACGCCATTTGTTCCTCCAAGGGAATACCTAATTTATTGAAAGTTTTAATCAACTCAGGATCTACCTCATCCATACTTTTCGGTCCTTCTTTTTTCTTTGTAGGATCCGCATAATAGGATATAGCCTGATAATCTATTTCAGGGATAGTGAGGTGTGCCCATGCAGGCATCTCCATTGTCAGCCAGTAGCGGTATGCTTTCAGGCGAAACTCCAGTAACCACTCCGGCTCGTTTTTCTTTGCAGAAATCAAGCGGATAACATCCTCATTCAATCCCCTTTCTATAATATCTGTGTGAACTTCTGTGGTGAAGCCATATTTGTACTTCTCCTGCGTCAGTTCTTTCACATATTTATTGGGCTGTCTCTTATACACATCTGACGCTGCCGACGAATAGAGAGGTGTAGA
>ERZ1027014.642-NODE-642-length-16171-cov-6.371866_pt1 | contig 16171 bp, 11 predicted proteins | sample MGYA00519287_ERZ1027014 | MGnify/ENA primary metagenome ERZ1027014 (study PRJEB26926, sample SAMN06164698) | human gut metagenome | biome: ENVO:00009003; feature: ENVO:2100002; material: ENVO:00002003 | host: Homo sapiens | place: USA | collected 2012 ...
GCGTCAGATGTGTATAAGAGACAGGTTTTTGTATACTCTTGACGATAACGCACAGGAAAACGGCAAAAACGGTAAAGATAAAAAAGAAAAAACACAAGAGTGATTTTATAATTTCCACGGAGGAAAGCTATGCGAGAAGTAATAAATATAAACAAAAATTGGCTTTTTTCAAAAAAAGAGCAGCCTGTGCCTAAAACTCTGCCTGAGGATTGGGAAAGCGTCAACCTGCCGCACACCTGGAACGGCACCGACGGTCAGGACGGCGGAAACGATTATTACAGGGGCAAATGCTGCTATGTAAAGCTGCTTAAAAAAGCCGATTTGGGCGAAAAGCCCGTTCACTACATTCAGTTTGACGGTGTAAACAGCAGTGCCGAGGTCTGGTGGAACGGCGAAAAAATAGGCTCACACGACGGCGGATATTCTGCATTCCGTGTAAGGATTCCGGAAATTTCGGACGAAAACATACTCACGGTTTACGCAGATAACAGCCCGAACGACACGGTGTATCCGCAGGTTGCCGACTTTACGTTTTACGGCGGAATTTACCGCGACGTAACGGTTATCGGAGTCGATGAAAGCCACTTTGACCTTGAGTTTTACGGCTCGTCGGGAATTATGATAACCCCGAAGGTAAGCGGCTCGTCCGCAGCTGTCAATATAACCGCGAGGGTCACAAATCCGCAGGACTGCTTTGTTCGTTTTGTTGTGACGGACGCGGATAAAAAGCTCGTGGGCGAAAAGAACGTCGATGCGTCCGACGGAAAGACGGTTATAGAAATCGAAAACGCGCATCTGTGGAACGGCACTCAGGACCCGTATCTTTACTCTCTTACAGCGGAGCTTTTGAAGGGCGGAGAAAAAACAGACGAAATTTCGGTAAGGTTCGGCTGCCGCAGCTTTTCCATAGACCCGCAAAAGGGATTTATCCTCAACGGTAAGCCTTGCCCTCTGCGCGGTGTTTCGAGGCATCAGGACAGACCAGGTATCGGCAACGCGCTCACCGAAAAGGAGCACCGTGAGGATATGGATTTGATATGCGAATTGGGTGCTAATACCATACGGCTTGCACATTATCAGCATAGTAGAGTCTTTTATGACCTATGCGATGAGCGCGGTATGGCGGTTTGGGCCGAGATACCGTACATTTCGCGGCATATGCCGGGCGGCAGAGAAAATACCGTAAGCCAGATGAAGGAGCTTATTTATCAGAATATAAATCATCCGAGCATAATAGTTTGGGGCTTGTCAAATGAAATTACCATGAACGGTGCGTCTGATTCGTCGCTTATCGAAAATCACCGTATGCTCAATGATTTGGTGCATAAAATCGACCCGACGCGCCCCACCACAATAGCGGTGCTCAGTATGTGCGACCCGGGCGAGGAGTATGTCAGGATTCCCGACGTTTTGTCTTACAATCACTATTTCGGCTGGTACGGCGGCAAGACCGATATGTACGGGCCGTGGTTCGATAAGTTCCATAAAAAATATCCCGACCGTGCCGTCGGTATGAGCGAATACGGCTGTGAGGCTCTTAATTGGCATACCTCCGACCCGCAGCAGGGCGATTACACCGAAGAATATCAGGCAAAATATCACGAGGATGTAATTCGTCAGATTGCCGTTCGCCCGTGGCTTTGGTCAACTCACGTCTGGAATATGTTTGACTTTGCCGCAGACGCACGTAGCGAGGGCGGCGAGAACGGAATGAATCACAAGGGTCTTGTTACGTTCGACAGAAAATATAAAAAGGACTCTTTTTATGCATATAAGGCGTGGTTGTCGGATGAACCGTTTGTGCACATCTGCGGTAAACGCTATATTGACCGCCCCGAAAGCGTGACGAGCGTCACGGTTTATACAAACGAGCCGTCCGTTGAGCTTTTTGCAAACGGCAAGAGCCTCGGCGTGCAAAAGCGCGGGGAATTTCCGTTCTTTTACTTCTCGGTGCCGAACGAGGGCGAAACCGTGCTTACGGCAAAGGCAGGCGACTGCACCGACGAGAGCCGCATACGCAAGGTCGATAAGGCGAATCCCGACTATGTATTGCAGGAGGAGGGCGCGGTTATCAACTGGTTTGAAATCGAGACTCCGCCGGGATATATGAGCGTAAACGACACCATAGGCGATATTTTGGCTACCGCAAAGGGCAAATTGCTCGCTTTGAAAATTCTCAAAATGGTTCGTGCCAATATGAAAAAGAACAAGGGCAAGTCCACAGGCGGTATGGCGGATATGGCAAAGGGTATGAAAATCAACAAGAGTTTAATAGAAATGGGCAAGGGCTTCAGCGTCAAGCGCGTATGTATGATGGCAGGCGGCTTGTTTACAAAGGAACAAATCCTTGAAATCAACGCAAGCCTTAACAAGATTAAGAAAAAGCAGAAATAAAAAAGCGTCCCGTGCAAAATCACTTTGCACGGGACTTTGTCGGCTTGTCAAACTGCCGATAAAGGAGTCTGCTTTGCGGCGCAAAATTTAAAACAGCATTTTTAATGCGAGAAATTTCAAAAAGCTCTTGCCCTACTACCCGTCGCGTGTTATAATAATTGGGTTCACGGGCCTGTAGCTCAGCTGGGAGAGTGCTACATTCGCATTGTAGAAGTCGAGAGTTCGAATCTCTTCAGGTCCACCAACAAAGGTATCGGGTTTTCCCGGTACCTTTTTTCTGTATATTGAAAAGGCAAAGAGGCCCAACCTCTTCGCCATTGCCTCCCTTGAAAAGTGAGGTGGGCCTCGTTAAGGCAACTCGGAGGGATTCCATAGGAATTTATGGAATTTAAATAGATTGTGCGTGACTTTTTAATCCGCTTTTAGCCTCCCTTGTAAAGGGAGGTGGGTTGCCGTTAAGGCAACTCGGAGGGATTTCTTGGGAGTATATGGAATTTGAATAAAAAGCGCATTGCCTTTTAATCCCTCAGTCACCTGCGGTGACAGCTCCCTTTACAAGGGAGCCTTTTGACATTTCCCCACACCGTGGGGAATCACCCTATTTGAGGGAGCCTGAACAATCCCTCAGTCACCTGCGTCATTGCCTCCCTTGTAAAGGGAGGTGGGCCTCGTTAAGGCAACTCGGAGGGATTTCATAGGAATTTATGGAATTTAAATAGAAAGCAAATTACTTTTTAATCCCTCAGTCTGTTTTCGTTGTTCACATGATTGCGGGGGATTTCTTTGATATACGGATTTGCGCAGAAAGGTGCTTAATTGAAAGACCGGCTGTAACAAAATGCTGCAGCCGGTCTTTATGCTTTATTAAAGCTCTTGTTTTCAGTCCGCTTTCTTTTCTGAATCGGAAGCTTCTGCGGCGTGCGAAGCACAGAGGGCGCAGTTGCCGGAGCAGCCGAATTCGCGTTTGCCCTCTTCGGTATCGCGGTAGTACTGTGTGTGCGTATCGCGGTGCTTTGTGGAATTCCAAAGCTTTTCGGCACGCGGCGCCCATTCCTTTGCAAAGTCTACGCATTTATCGCAAAGCTCATCGACATCCTCTTTGTTTAAAAGGTCCGAGGAATGCGCTCCGCTCTCCTTTACTATTTTGCGTAAAAGCTCGGGATTTTCAAGCATCGGACAGGGCCTTAAATGATTGTCGTTAAACGGCTGACCCTTGTAATATGCGGTAAAGAGCGGACTCTTGAGTGCCTCGAGAAGCGTGTGAGTGCGTATATTTGTATCGGAATAGTGTATAAATACGCACGGCTCTATATCGCCTGCGGAATTTATGTGGAAATAGTTTCTGCCTGCCGCTATGCAGCCGCCGACATATTCGCCGTCGTCCTGGAAGTCCATAACGAACATCGGCTTGCCCGTTTTGCCGTTACGCATTTTGCGAAGCCAGCGGTACATATATTCCCTCTGGTCGGGAGTCGGGATAAGCTCCTTGTCGGCACCGTGACCCACGGGCATATAGTTGAAATAAAATGCGAATTTCGAGCCGTTTTCTATCATCTTGTCGATGAAATCGTCGCTCGTTACGTATTCGTCGTTTTTGCGCGTGTAGCAGACCGAAATGCCGAAGAGGCATTTGTTCTTTTTAAGAAGCTCCATAGCCTTGAGCGTAGCATTGTAAGCTCCGTCGCCGCGGCGCCAGTCGTTTGATTCCTCAGTGCCCTCAATGCTCATGGCAAGGGCGACGTTGCCGACTCTTTTAAGGTCATCGCAGAATTTTTGGTCTACAAGTGTTGCGTTTGTATAGATTAAAAATACGCAATCCTGATTGTTTGCGGCAAGCTCTATTATGTCGTTTTTGCGTATGAGCGGCTCGCCGCCGGTAAGCATATATACATGAGTGCCGAGTGCCTTGCCCTGAGAGACAATGCTCTGCATTTCTTCGTTCGTAAGGCTTTGCTTGTGGCCGTATTCCGCAGCCCAACAGCCCTTGCAGTGGAGGTTGCACGCGCTCGTGGGGTCAAAAAGGATTATGAACGGCACGTTGCAGTGAAGCTTTTCGCGATTTCTGCGAACGGTCTTTGTGCCGTAGTATCCTGCGTCAAAGCCGAACGCCATAATCATTTTTTTGATTACATCGCGGTCAATGTCGTTTAAAATGCCGAGGGCGTACTTGGTCCATACATTATTATCATCCCGGACGACTTCCTTCATCTTTTTAAGATTGCCTGCGGGGAATATGTTTTTTGTGAGCTTTTCCGCCACCGACAGCATTTTGCAGATGTTTTCCTGCGGATTCTTGTCAATGTATTTCATTACCTTGTCAAGCGTTACTTTAACCGCTGCTCTTTGCAGCTTGTGTGAATCTGACATAATTCGTAAGTCCTCCGTGGAATGCGGTATAGTTAATATTATTTTGCCGCATTTTGTGCCGTAATTATAGCATAAATATATTTTTTTGTAAACCGAACTAAGCCTGTTTTGCCGATTTAATACACTTTGTCACGCGTTTGTTTATTTTTTAACAATGTCTGCTTGAGCATCATAAGCCGTCCGTGTTTAATGTGCTTATTAACTTCAAAAAGCTGATTTTGTTTGCCGCCGCGAAAAAAATAAAAATACTGCGGATTTTTGGGATTGCGGTAATTAAATTTTTTATAAAGCTGTGGAATTTTCGCCGTTTATATGATACAATAATAAATAATTATAGGCTTTAAAAGCCGTGCCTTGCCGCGAGAAAAACAGCACTCGGGGCGAGGTGCTTTCAAAAAACTATTTCGGAGGCGTTCTCGCAATATGGAAATTACTCCAAAGCTTTCTGTTACCGAAGATAAAATAAGGCTTTTGACCGTAAAAACCGATATGTTCAAAACGGCGTGTCTTACGCTTAACGTGTTGGTGCCGATGGGTGAATATGCGGCCGAATATGCCGTGCTGTCATCGTATTTGGTGCATTCGTCAAAAAAATACGATTCGCTTATAAAGCTGAACTCACGCTTGGAGGAGCTTTACGGTGCACTTTTGTCGGGCAGCATTTCAAGACACGGCGAGAATTATCGTATACAGCTTTCGATAACCTGCATAGACGACAGTCTCACCTTTGACGGCAAGAGCGTCACGGGCGCGTCGCTGGAGTTGCTTTTGTCGCTTTTTACAAAACCGTCGGCGGACGAAAACGGATTTTCACCGGAGCAGCTGTCAACGGAAATACGTCTTACCGCAGAGGATATTGAGAGTGAAATCAACGATAAACGTTCATATGCGATGACTCGTATGCTCGAGACGATGTGTGCCGACGAAATCTACGGACTTACCAAAAATGAAATTCTCGAAAACGTGAAAAAGGTCACTCCGCAATCGCTGCTTGCCGCGTGGAAATTTATGCTGAAAAACGGCATAATTCAGCTGAACGCCATAGGCAATATTTCGGAGGACGATTGTAAAAAGAAATTACGCGAGGCTTTTTCGGACATCGGCGAGAGAACGCCGTATGAGCCGGAGACCGTTTTTGTCGAAGAGGCGGAGGATTTAACCGAGCTTACCGAGGAACTTACCATGAATCAGAGCAAGCTTGTTCTCGGCTTCAGAGGCGGTATGACCGATGAAAACGACGACTTTTATTCGCGCCGCATTATGACGGACGTTTTCGGCGGCGGCCCGTATTCGAGACTTTTTATGAATGTACGCGAAAAGCTCAGCCTTTGCTATTACTGCTCGGCAAGGCTTATAAGAGGCAAGGGAATAATCGTTATACAGAGCGGAATCGAAAAAGAAAACAGGCAAAAGGTGCTTGATGAAATAAACAGGCAGCTTGACATTATGAAGAACGGCGAATTTTCGGACGAGGATTTTGAAGCCTCCAAAAAAGCCATATGCGACGCATACCGCAGCTTCAACGATACTCCCGATGCGCTTGACATATATTACGGCACGCAGCTGACGGGCGATATAGTAACGCCAGATGAGGCAATAGAAAACTTCCTTGCTGTTACAAGGGACGACGTCAAGAAAACGGCTTGCGCGCTCTCGCTCGATACCGTTTATATGCTTGCGGGAACGGATAAGGAGGACGGCGCAGATGAATAACGTCACAGAAATCAAAAACGAAAAGCTCGGTGAGAGCTATTACGAAATAAAGCATCAGTCGGGGCTTAAAATTCTTGTGTATCCCAAAAAGAACTATGCGTCGTCATATGCCATGTTCGGTACGCGCTACGGCTCCATAGATACGCAGTTTAAGCTTTCGGGCGAAAAAGAGTTTACCGAAGTACCTGAGGGTATAGCGCATTTTCTTGAGCACAAGCTTTTTGAGAGCGAGGATCTCGACGCATTTCAGCGTTACGCCGCAACGGGTGCAAGCGCAAACGCATATACGAGCTTTGATAAGACCTGTTATCTGTTTTCATGCTCGGGCGACTTTAAGGGCTCTCTCGAAATTTTACTCGACTTTGTAACTCATCCGTATTTTACGCCCGAAACAGTTAAAAAGGAACAGGGCATAATCGGTCAGGAAATTAAAATGTGTCAGGACGAGCCATCCTGGGAGGTGCTCTTCGGCATGCTTCGCGGAATGTACAAAAAGCATCCCGTGAGAATAGACATTGCCGGAACCGTGGAGTCTATATCTCACATAACGGCGGAGCTGCTCTACAAATGCTACGGCACCTTTTACAATCTTTCGAATATGGTGCTCTGCGTCGCGGGCAATGTGGATGTTGACACGGTTTTGTCCGTAGCTGACAAGGTGCTTAAAAAGCAGCCCGAAAAAAAGATTGAGAGAAAATTCCACGAGGAGCCGAAAGAGGTCTGCGAAAGCTACGTGGAGGAGTATTTACCCGTAGCCACGCCGGTTTTTGCACTCGGCTACAAGGAGGATGTTAAAACCCCGGAGCGCAGTCTTAAAGACGTTATATGCAGTAATATAATTCTTGAGCTTGTTGCCGGCAAGACGTCAAAGCTTTATTCCGATATGCTCTCCGACGGGCTTATAAACACCGCATTCGGCTTTGAATTTTTTGAGGGCTACGGCTATGCCTGCCAGATATATTCCGGCGAGAGCCGCGACCCCGAAAAGGTCAGAGAGCTGATCTCCGGTAAGATAAACGAGCTTAAAAGGGACGGCGTGGACGAAAAGGACTTCGAGCGCATACGCCGCAAGCTGTATGGCAGAGCGGTGTTCGATTTTAACGATATAGAGTCTATTGCCAACGAGATGGTATCGGCGACCTTTAACGGAGAGACCGTTTTCTCGGGAATGGAGGTGCTTGAAAATCTCACCAAGGAAGATGTTGAAAAGAGACTTTTAAGCTCCGTTGACACCGAAAACTGTGTGCTCTCGGTTATAAAGAGCAATTAAAGGAGAAAAGAAGATATGACTTTTTTGACCGACGGCACGGCGGTAAAATTTACCGGAATAGACCACACGTTCAACGTGTATTCGACCTTTGTAGAGTTCAATATCGGTTCTTCCGTGTTCAGCGTTAAATTCTACGGGCTTATTATAGCGTTCGGCTTTTTGCTCGCGGTGCTTTTCGGCGGCAGAATGGCTTACAAGTGGAAGATGGATTTAAACAAAATGCTTGACGTGCTGCTGTACGGAACGATAGGCGGAATTATAGGAGCAAGGCTTTACTATGTAGCCTTTGAGTGGGATTATTACAGCCAAAATCTTTCGGAAATTCCGAAAATTTGGAACGGCGGGCTTGCAATCTACGGCGGCCTTATCGGCGGAATAATCGCCGCAGCCATAACCTGTAAGGTTGATAAAATGGACTTTTTAAAGCTGCTTGACCTTGCCGGAATGAGCTTTTTGATAGGCCAGGGCATCGGCAGATGGGGTAATTATGCAAATCAAGAGGCGTTCGGTACAAATACGACAATGCCGTGGGGCATGACAAGCTCCAAGGTTGTCGATTACATAGTGTCAAATCAGGCTCTGTTCAGGGCAAAGGGCATAGAGATGTCTCCGAATGTTCCCGTTCACCCGACGTTCCTGTATGAATCCGTATGGTGTCTTTTGGGCTTTTTGGTAATATATATCATTTGTCGCAAATTCTACAAATTCAGCGGGCAGCTCATACTTTGCTACGGCGTTATATACGGAGCGGAGAGAGCGGTGGTCGAGGGACTTCGCACGGACAGTCTTTATATAGGCTCGTCAAATCTTCGTGTTTCACAGCTTTTGTCAATGGTTATAGCTGTCGTTTGCTTTGCGATACTTACGGCAAAGCTGGTTTCGCTGAAAAAACATCCCAAACCGTTTTCACCCGTAGAGGTGCGCGAGGATGCCGAAAAATCGGACGCGTTAAAGGACGGCAATGAGGATAAAAAGAAAAATAAAATCAGCGCGGAAAAACGCCGCGAGATGATGAGACAAAAGGAGCGCAAAAACGATGGCGACGATAATTGACGGTAAAGCCGTTTCCGCCTTTTTGAAGGACGGTATAAAAAAGGAGTGCCTTGAATTAAAGGAAAAAGGCGTTTCCGTTTGCCTTGCTGTTATAATAGTGGGCGACGATCCCGCCTCAAGGACATACGTAAACAATAAGAAAAAGGCGTGCGAGGCCGTCGGTATAATCTCGCGCGAATATGCTTTGCCGGCAGATACGTCTATGGCGGAGCTGCTCGCACTTATAGACGAGCTTAATAATGACAGAGCGGTAAACGGCATACTCTGTCAGCTGCCGCTGCCGAAGGGACTTTCTGACGAGCTTGTGATAAAGGCAATCTCGCCGAAAAAGGACGTTGACGCCTTTAGCGCAGAAAACGTCGGGCATATTATGATAGGCGACCACACGTTTTTGCCGTGTACGCCTGCCGGAATTATGGAAATGCTGAAATATTACAATATCGACGTCTGCGGCAAGGAATGTGTCGTTGTAGGCAGAAGCAATATTGTGGGTAAGCCGATGGCTATGCTGCTGCTTCAGCAGAACGGCACCGTTACGATTTGCCACTCTAAGACGAAAAATCTCAAAGAGGTTACACGTCGCGCCGACATTCTTGTTGCCGCCGTCGGTAAGCCGTACTTTGTAACCGCCGATATGGTAAAGGACGGTGCGGTGGTTATAGACGTAGGTATGGACAGAAACAGCGAGGGCAAGCTCTGCGGCGACGTGGATTTTGCCGAGGTAAGCAAAAAGGCGTCTTACATAACTCCCGTTCCGGGCGGCGTAGGCCCAATGACCATAGCGACACTTCTTAAAAACACCGTTACCGCCGCAAAGCAGCAAAACGGTCTTATATAAATATTATTTGAAAGGGGTTTGTACTTTGAGCGAAAAACCTAAATTCTATATAACTACGGCTATTGCGTACACTTCGCGTAAGCCGCATATCGGCAACAGCTATGAAATAGTTTTGACCGATGCAATAGCGAGATACAAAAGACTTCAGGGATACGATGTGTTTTTCCTTACGGGAACGGACGAGCACGGGCAGAAGATTGAAGAATATGCAAAAGAGGCCGGTGTGTCTCCTAAGGAGTATGTCGATAAGGTGTCGGGCGAAATACGCGCAATTTGCGACGTACTTAACACCACATATGATAAGTTCATAAGAACTACTGACCCGTACCACGAAAAAATAGTTGCAAAGATTTTCAAAAAGCTCTATGAACAGGGCGATATATACAAGAGCGAGTACGAGGGAATGTACTGCACCCCGTGCGAGAGCTTTTGGACCGAGAGCCAGCTTGTAGACGGCAAGTGCCCCGACTGCGGCAGAGAGGTTAAAAAGGCAAAAGAGGAGGCGTATTTCCTGCGCCTTTCAAAATATCAGAAGCAGCTTGAGGACTACATCGAGAGCCACGACGATTTCATTTATCCCGAAGCTCGCAAAAAAGAGATGCTCAACAACTTTATTAAACCCGGACTTCAGGATTTGTGCGTTTCGAGAACGTCATTTAAATGGGGCATTCCCGTGACGTTTGACCCGAATCACGTCATCTATGTTTGGATAGACGCACTTTCAAACTATATCACGGCGCTCGGCTACGATCCCGACGGCTCAAGCGATATGTATAAAAAGTATTGGCCTGCCGATGTTCATATCATAGGCAAGGATATTGTGAGATTCCACACCATTTACTGGCCGATTATGCTTATGGCTCTCGGCGAGCCTCTTCCGAAGCAGGTATACGGTCACCCGTGGCTGCTTTTCGGCGAAGATAAAATGTCAAAATCCCGCGGAAACGTCATTTATGCCGACGACCTTGTAAAGGATTTCGGCGTTGACGCGGTGCGTTACTATCTTCTCTCCGAGATGCCGCACGCGCAGGACGGCTCCATAACGTACGAATCGCTTATCGAGAGATACAATTCCGACCTTGCCAACACAATAGGCAACCTTGTTAACAGAACCGTTGCCATGCAGAATAAATATTTTGACGGCGTAATTGCCGCTCCCGCCGACAAGCAGCCGCTTGACGACGAAATATCGTCGCTTGCTTTAAAGACCGTAGCGGAGGTTGACAGGTGCTTTGACGAATACAAGATAAGTGACGCTACGGAGAACATTCTCACTCTTGCACGCCGCCTTAATAAGTATATCGACGAGACTACGCCCTGGGCACTCGCAAAGGACGAGAGCAAAAAGGGCAGACTCGGCACGGTGCTTTACAATTTGCTTGAGGGTATACGTTTCCTTGCGGTGCTCTTAACTCCGTTTATGCCCGATACGGCAGAAAAAATATTTGAGCAGATAGGCACAAACGAACGCTCGTACGAGAGCCTCAAAGCCTTCGGCGCGTTAAAGTCGGGTGAAAAAGTGGGAACTCCCACGCCGCTGTTTAACCGTATAGACGGTGAAAAGCTCATAGAGGAGCTGACCGCCAAGCAGAAGGAGCAGCAGAAGGCTGAAAAGAAAATGATAAATTCGCTTGAGGGCGTTGCCGAGATAGGCATTGACGATTTCGCAAAGGTTGAGCTTCGCGTGGCCGAGGTCAAGGCGTGCGAAAAGGTTCCGAAAGCGAAAAAGCTGTTAAAGCTCACGCTCGATGACGGCACGGGCAAGGACAGAACCGTGGCGAGCGGTATCGCAAAATGGTATGCGCCCGAGGACCTTGTAGGCAAAAAGGTAGTTGTTGTCGCAAACTTAAAGCCTGCGGTGCTGTGCGGAGTGGAATCAAACGGTATGATACTTGCCGCGGACTGCTCCGAGGACGATGTTAAAGTTGTGTTCGTTGACAAGAGTATGCCGAACGGCTCAAAAATAAGATAATGTATAAAAATATATTTGATACGCACGCGCACTATGAGGACGAGCAGTTTGACTGCGACCGCGATGAGCTGCTGTCTTCGTTTCCCGAAAACGGTATATCGGGCGTCGTCACCTGCGGTACGGACATAATAACGAGCGAGAAGTCGATAGCTCTTGCGGAAAAATATCCGTTTATCTATGCCGCCGTCGGTTTCCACGCGCTGAATCTCGATTCGTTGACCGCCGACTGGTGCGGCGATATAAAAAAGCTTGCCGCGCAAAAAAAGGTGGTGGCAATCGGTGAAATCGGGCTCGATTATCACTACGAAAGAGACAGCCGTGAAAAACAGCTCGAGGTATTCGAAAAACAGCTTGTGCTTGCAAATGAGCTGTCGCTGCCCGTTATAGTTCACGACCGCGAAGCGCATGAGGACACGCTGAATTTGCTTAAAAAGCACCGTCCGCGCGGAGTTGTGCACTGCTTTTCGGGGAGCGTGGAGACGGCAAAGGAGATTATAAAGCTCGGTATGTATATAGGTCTCGGCGGAGCGGTCACATTTAAAAATGCGGTAAAGCCGGCAGAGGTCGCGGCTTTTGTGCCGAAGGATAGGCTTTTGCTTGAAACCGACGCGCCGTATATGTCGCCCGTGCCTTACAGGGGTAAACGATGTACATCGCTCTTGATTCCTTATACCGCGGAAAAAATAGCCGCGGTGAGGGGCGAAGCGGTAGAAAAGCTGCTTTTTGAGACCGATAAAAACGCGCGCACTCTCTTTCGCATAGGTTCGTTGGTTTAACCGACGGCAAAACACTTTATGTGCAAATTTAACAAAAAAGTCATTGACAACTAATATTTTATATGATACATTACAGACAGATGACACGCCTTTAAGCGGAAGAGTGTGTCGGGGCAAATGCGGTCTGTGCGGTGTAATGTAAACAAGGATTTAGAGCTGTGGACCCTTTGCCCACAGCTCTTTTTGTGTTTTTCGGGAGGTGATAGGAAAGCGGATTATAAAAAGTGTTATTCCCTTTCAATATAAAATAAGGAGTTGGTATTTATGATAAAAACAAGAGATAAAATTTTAATTTCTCTGACTGCACTTTTGCAGGCGGTGTACGGCGCGGTTTTTATTTACCGTATGCTTGCGTGGAAAACAGTATTCAGGGGCGGAGAAGGCGATTTTGCAAAAATAGAATGTTGCCTTTTCGGTTTGTTTGCGATGTCGGTTATTTTCTCTGTTATAATGCGTAATTTGCCGGCTAAAATATACAGCCTGCCGGCTCTTTGCTGTCCTCTGCTGTTTCAGCTGGCGGCGGTGGCGGTATGCGGTTTCGCGGTTTTCGCATACGATTCCGATTGGAACGCGCGTTTGACGGCGGCAGGCGTAATTGCAATTATCGCTTTTGCGGTCATTACCGTATGCACGATAGTAATTGAGCTTCGTCACGTGCTTAAAAAAGCCGATAATTGAGGCATTGCAATATAACAACAGGAGATGATAACAATGTTAAAGACAAGAGATAAGGCTCTTATTTCTCTGACTGCGCTTTTTCAGGCGGCACTCGGCATTTTCGGCTTTTTGCGTATGCTTGTGAGAAAAGAGATATTTCATAATGAGTATGATTTACCGGCAATTTTATCTGTGCTTGCGTTGCTGATTGTCATCACGCTTGCGTTTTCAATAATAATGCGTGATTTGCCGTCCAAGACCTATGTTATACCTGCCTTTTCCATGCTTGCGATTTTTTCGGTCGCCGGTTTTCTCGGTATAGGCGCCGATTATGACGCGGCAGGGGTCGCGCACATGACGGCCGGCGGCACAGCTTCCGTGATTATTTTTGCGGTCGGTACGGCAGGTATTGTAATATACGAGCTATGCACGGCATTTAAAAAGAACAACAATTAAAATTCGATTTAATTTATGCCGAATGTAAATTCGGACGAAAAAAAGGAGCCGCAGTCAAAGACTGCGGCTCCAGTTGGTTTTTGCGTATAAATTATACTATACCCTGTGCCATCATCGCGTCGGCTACCTTTAAGAAGCCTGCAATGTTTGCGCCGGCAACAAAGTCGTCGGGGGTGCTGTATTCCTTTGCGGCATTTGCCATGTGGCCGTAAATGCTCTCCATAATATCCTTGAGTTTTTCATCGACCTCATCAAAGGTCCAAATCATACGTGCGCTGTTCTGGCTCATTTCAAGAGCAGAGGTTGCAACGCCGCCTGCGTTTGCCGCTTTCGCCGGAGCAAAGAGCACCTTGCTCTGTAAAAATGCGTTTGTCGCGTCGATGGTGGACGGCATATTTGCGCCCTCACCTACTGCTATGCAGCCGTTTTTAATAAGCTCTTTTGCGTCGTCAAGTGACAGCTCGTTCTGAGTGGCGCACGGCAGAGCTACGTCACAGGGAACCTCCCATACTCTCTTGCCGGGAACGAATTTTGCGGTGGGCTTTAATTCGGTGTACCTTACTATTCTCGCTCTTTCCTGCTCCTTGACCTGCTTTAAGAGCGCGATGTCTATGCCGTCCTTATCGTAGACATATCCGCTTGAGTCGCTTGCGGTAACTACCTTTGCGCCAAACATTTGAGCTTTTTCTATGGCATAAATTGCAACGTTGCCCGAGCCCGAAACGGCAACCGTTTTGCCCTCGATGGAATTGCCGTGATTCTTTAACATTTCCTCAACGAGATAGATAAGGCCGTAACCGGTAGCCTCTGTTCTTGCAAGCGAGCCGCCGTAGGAGAGACCCTTACCGGTGAGCACGCCCTCGTGGCGGCCGGTAATTTTTTTGTACTGACCGAAGAGGTAGCCTATCTCTCTGCCGCCTACGCCTATATCGCCTGCAGGCACGTCGGAGTTGGGGCCTATAACCTTGTAAAGCTCTGTCATAAAGCACTGGCAAAATCTCATTATTTCGTAGTCGCTCTTACCCTTGGGGTCAAAATCCGAACCGCCCTTGCCGCCGCCTATGGGAAGACCGGTAAGCGAGTTTTTGAAAGTCTGCTCAAAGCCGAGGAATTTAATTATGCTCATATTGACCGACGGGTGGAAGCGAAGGCCGCCCTTGTAAGGTCCTATCGCGCTGTTAAACTGAACACGGTAGCCGCGGTTTACGTGAACCGTGCCGTTGTCGTCAACCCACGGAACTCTGAATACGGTTGCCTTTTCCGGTGCCACAAGCCTCTCAAGAAGAGCCGCCTTCTGATACTTCGGATTTCTCTCTACGGCAGGCTCTATGGATTTAAGAACCTCGGTGACAGCTTGGCAAAATTCGGGTTGATAGTCGTACCTTGTCGTTGTGCGGTTAAGCACTTCGTCAATATAGCTCATTTTTAGTCTCCTTTTCGGCACCGAGCGAATAAAGCCCCGCACCGTTTTTATTACGGTATATATTTTATATTATGTGCTTTATATTTGCAAGAAACACGGCGTAAAATTTCATTTTACCTCTGTTGATACTTTTGTGTATTATAACGATAAAGTGAATTTGCATTCGCCGAGACACGTGAAAACAAACAAAAATGCGTAAAAAGACATTTAAAAAAATAATTACCGTGACAAAAAAGATGAATAACCGCACTTATAAACTTTCAAATAATTTCGGTGTTCGGATAGTAGTGCGCGAGAATTTCCTCGTAAGTGCTGCCCTGTTTTGCCATATAATCCGCCCCGTACTGCGACATACCGACGCTGTGACCGTAGCCGTATGTCTTAAAGAAAAACGCACCGTCCTTTTGTTCGAGCGTAAACGCCGGACTTCTCAGCGAAAAAAGTGCTCTGAAGGAGTTTCCGGTAAAGCTCTTGCCGCCGACCTTCAGGCTTTTCACCACGCCCGAGCCGCTGTCTGTGTAGACTATATCGGTTATCCAGCCGCTTTGGTCGTCTCCCAAGACTATTTCGGGGTCGTTTTTTGTGTATTCTCTGACCTCGTCCGCGGAGAGAGATATTTCCTTTATGCAGTCCGGCGAGAGCTTGTCGCCGGGACTTGTGACCGAGACGAGATATTCGATTTTTCCGCCCCATATATTTTCGGCGCTCTCGGTTCTGCCGGGTGAAATTGCACAGTATGCCGCCACAATCGGCTCGCCGTTAAACACTATTGTTTTGCCGAGAACGTCGTTTACCGCCTCCTCTGTTTTGGCTCGGTATTCGTCGTATTTATCGCCCCATTTTTCCTTTTGCGTTTCGATGTCGTAATAGCCCTGATGACGTCCGGGGTCGTCCGATATGTCGGCGCCCGAAAGCGAGGAATCGGGATTTTTCTTAAGCCTTACAAGGTTTGTATAGGCGCATACCGCCTGTGCTTTTAAGGCCTCCGTGCTGTATGTTGCGGGCATTTCGGCGGCGACGCAGCCTATTATGTATTCCTTTGTAGAGGCGGTTGCCACGTTGCCGCTCGCGGCTGATTTTATTTTTACGCTGTCGGATTTTTCGTCAAGCAGCTTTTCCTCGTCCTCTCTGTCGTTCTCATTTTGAAAGGTGCTTTTGACGTTGGAGAGAGAAAAGGAGGAGTAGTCGAGCGATAACAGCGGCGTAAGTACTGTCTCTTATACACATCTCAGAGCCCACGAGACCGTACTAG
>ERZ1027014.650-NODE-650-length-15927-cov-4.746724_pt1 | contig 15927 bp, 13 predicted proteins | sample MGYA00519287_ERZ1027014 | MGnify/ENA primary metagenome ERZ1027014 (study PRJEB26926, sample SAMN06164698) | human gut metagenome | biome: ENVO:00009003; feature: ENVO:2100002; material: ENVO:00002003 | host: Homo sapiens | place: USA | collected 2012 ...
GTCTCGTGGGCTCGGAGATGTGTATAAGAGACAGGTGTAGGGATCGGCGGGGGCGATTTCGAATAGATCGGCGGATGCAGCGCGGGCAAGCGTCTCTGCCACGCGGGCTGTCGTTCCCGATGCGGAGAAGTAGGCAACCAGCGAAGTAGCCATAGGGTACGTCCTTTCGCGAGACAGTATTTGTCTTAGCCTATAACTTGGAGTCGACTTCAAGTCAAGGAGGATTTGGAGAAAGCGCTACGTCGGCAGCGCACAGCCGGTCGAGACGGGGTCGGCTTCAAAGGTTGTGCGGCTTCGCTGTGCCAGCTTCTCTCGGGTTTAAAGATTGGGCCTCGCTAGCTCCACGGTGTAAAGGGGCTTGTACTCGGCGCCGTCGCGGGAGAGGGTGCTCTTGAACAGCGTGACGGTTTGGGCCTGCGCGGGCAGGGGGAAGGCGAGAAGAGGCAGGGGCTTTTTCGGAATGTGCACGCGGCGACCCAGCGTGATGTGCGCGCGGAAGGGCTTCGGGTCGAAGGGGACGTCGCGGGCGGCAAGCTCTTCGCGGACGCGCTCGGCCAAGGTCGCGAGAGCCGGGTCAGATGCGATGCCGAGCCAGAGGGTCGCGTCGGCCGGGCGCCCAAACTTTCCCAGACTGTCGGACGCAAGCAGAACAGAGGTCGAGCCAGCGCAAGCTGCATCAAGAGCGTCCATGGCCCGACTCGCCTCCGCGTCGTCGATGTCGCCGAGAAAGGCCAGCGTCAGATGGTAGGTGCTTCGGTCGAGAAAGCGCCCGTCTAGCGAGGCGCTGAGTCGCCGCGCCATGGCCGCCACGTCATCGGCGAAGCCCGCGGGTAGTTCTAAAGCGATGAATGCGCGCATGGGAACCTCCTGTTCTCACGCGCTCGGTGTTTCGGTCATGAACAGGATGCCGAGGGTGCCCGGGCCGCAGTGGCTCGAAATGGTGCAGCTGGCCGTGGTGGTGTAGATGTTTTGGAACCCGCGCTCTTCCAGCATGGCGCGTACGGCGTCGGCGATCTCGTCGCTCACGCCGGAGTGGGTGATGAAGATCTCGTCCTTCACGATGTCGGGGTAGCGCGCCAGCGTGTCGTTCACGTAGCGCTCGAGCACTTTCTCCTGCTTGCCGCGGTAGAGCTTGCCCACCTTCATGGCGCCGCTCTGGTTGTCCACGAGGATGCCCGGCCGGCAGCTGAGCTTGCCGCCCAGATAGGCCACCAGGGTGGGGCAGCGACCGCCGGCAGCGAGGAATTCCATGGTATCCAGTACGAACGAGGCGTGGGATCGGTTGTGCAGCTCAGCCGCCTCGCGGGCGATATCGGCGCCGCTCATGCCGGCGTCGCGCATGCGGCAGGCCGCGAGCACCTGCAGACCGATGCCGGTTGAGAGGCTCTTGCCGTCGATGACGTAGACGCCCTCCATATCAGCCGCCGCAGCGCGGGCGTTCTCGTAGGCGGAGGAAAGCGCGCTGCCCAGGTTGAAGTGAACCACCTGCGAGCCGTCGGCCACAAGCTCGGCAAAGTGTTGCCGGTAGGCCTCCGGCGAGCAGGCGCCGGTTTGGGGCAGCGACTTGTCCTCGTAGAAGCCGTCGAACAGCACCTGGGGCGTGATGTCGATGTTGTCCAAATGGTCGCGCCCGCGAAACTCAATATGGAACGGGAAGCTGCGAACCTGGTGGCGCTCCCGCTGCTCCGGCGACAAATCGCACGTGCTGTCCGCGCTGATGATGACGTTAGGCATGGCCATTCCCTTCAAAGGGGTTAAAAGCTGGAATGCATTGTAGCGCTATTGCGGGCAGTGGGCGTTATAAAAGCATTTCCGGCCATCTTGTTTTGCCGTATCGCGTCTTTAGGATCACCGTCGTGGGCCATGCTGCAATGGCTGAACCGTTTTGCGCGAATTGAAGGAGGTCGTTTCATGGTTGAGATCGCTGATCTGCGCGATTGTGCCCCGAGCGGCCTTTTCTATGGAGGACGCGCGGGACAGAAGGAGGGCATTCTCATCGAAGGGGAGCCCTGGATTGCCAAGTATCCGCGCACGACGCGTGATTTGGCGGGCAAGCACCTGCCATCGTATACTTCAAGCCCGGTTTCCGAGTATCTGGGTTCGCATATCTACGAGCTTTTGGGCATTCCCGTTCACGAGACGATGCTGGGATACCGTGCCGGGAAGATCGTCTGTGCCTGCCGCGACTTCACCTTCCCGAACGCGCGGCTCTTCGAGTTCAAGGAGATCAAGAACGCCCTTTCCGACGACGATGCCGGCTTCGGTTCTGCGCCGTCGGATGGGGAGGTCATTTTGCTCGGCGACGTGCTCGCCGACATTAAGCGCTTTGCGGCAGCCGTGGATATGGAGGCCATCGACACGCTCATCGACAGCGTGCCCGAGGAGGCCTACGGTGTCGTGCTCCTATCGGAGTCAATGCGCGAGGAGCACAAGCGCCTTCTGAGAAAACGTCTCGAAGAGGGTATTCTTCCGCTTCTGTAGGCCGAAGGGCGCCGATGCTGTTTCCGGGGAGGCTCCGAGTTTCAGCGGCTTCTTCGTTTCGTATTAGCTAGAACATCCTTAGCGATGATCAATTATACTGATTTGAGCAATAACGGGATGCGCAGAAGGAGCTATCTCGGCTATGGACGAGCTCGAATTCGAAGGACGGTTGTACCGCAAGACAAAGTGCGGATGGGTCGATAGCGGTTCCTGCAGGGTTAATGATGCGGTAGCGCGCAAATTAGACAAAGTCTTTTACGGGAAAGAATCGTCTTCGGCAAGTATCAAGGAGCTTTTTGCCCGGGCAAAACAGGCAAATCGAATGCAGGATTACCCGAATGCCGAAAGGATTTGCCTAGAAATACTCAAGCAAAAAGACTTGCCCAGGAAGAAGCTCAAGGGGCGATCGCGATGCTGTTCTCTGCATTACGAGCGCAGTCGTCTTCTGCCGGCACATCGCTTCAGATAATTAAGTTGGCGGAGGGCTTTGCCTTGCAATATGGAAGTTGCGTATTAGTGGGGCCAGCGGGAATTTCCTTGGCGGCTGCATATTTGGATAGAACTGACGCCCTAAAAAACCAAGAAGCTTTTGAGGTGGCCAGAGAAAATGCGATTCTGGGTCGCGATTGCTTCTGGCGCGCAATGAGTGGTCGTCCTTTTAACCCCTATTCCTCCAACCTATTCCATAGGATGAAGGTTCTTTGCGATGAATTAGGCATTGAAGTAAGCAAGAAGGCAGAGAATAGATGGAGCGATCAGCCTTTTAGCGAATAAGGTAGAATAGCCAAAACCTCTTGTCAGCGTGAGGAGAACGCGGTGGGACAGTTTCGGTACGGAGTGGTTAAGATCAACGAAGAATTCTTCGAAGACGTCGTTGTCGAGCATTTGGTGGAAGAGCTCGGATATGAGCATCTTTACGGCCCCGATGTCGAGCGCACCGACGATCGCTATAGGGATGTTTTTCTACCAAGGGTTTTGCCCGATGCGCTGCAGCGCATCAATCCGGCCCTTCCAAGAGTTGCCGTTGAAGAAGCCGTCAGGAGACTGAACGACATCGATGCCGGTTCGCTTGAGCAACAAAACGAAATCTTTAATGGCTATCTGCAAAATGGGGTAGAGGTACATTTTTTTGACGGGAGGGAAGATCGCGACGACATAGTTTACCTGCTCGACTACTCTAATCCCGACAACAACGATTTCCATGTTGTGAACCAATGGACTTTTGTGGAGCACTCCGAGAAGCGTCCCGATGTGATTGTTTTCGTGAACGGCATGCCGCTTGTGTTGTTCGAGCTTAAGAGCCCTTCTCGAGAGGAAACAGATGCATCTGAGGCGTACCTTCAATTGCGAAATTACATGAAGCACGTCCCCTCGTTGTTCGTCCCCAATGTTTTCTGCGTCATGAGCGACATGAGCGAGACCCGGGTTGGAACGATTACCGCCGACGAAGATCGCTATGTGGCTTGGAAGTCCGCGGATGGCGATTACTCCCAAACTCGCGCTGCAGGTTGGAGTACCATGCTCGATGGGATGCTACGCAAGGATCGGCTTCTCGACCTCGTTAAGAACTTCGTTTGTTTTAACAACAATGCGGGCGGCTCGGTCAAAATTCTCTCTGCCTATCACCAGTACTTTGCCGTAAAGAAGGCGGTCGCCCGTGCTAGAGAAGCGATCGAAGGCGATGGCAAGATCGGCGTTTTTTGGCATACGCAAGGATCAGGGAAATCCCTCTCAATGGTGTTCTTCGCCCATTTGTTACAAGACGCTCTTGATAGCCCCACCATTGTTGTGATTACTGATCGGAATGATTTAGACGATCAGCTCTTCGGCCAATTCTCGCGCTGCGCGTCATTCCTCCGCCAAACTGCTGTGCAGGCAGAAAGCCGCAGGCATCTCAAAGAGCTGCTGGTCGGGCGAGAAGCGAATGGCATTATCTTCACTACTATGCAGAAGTTCATGGATGGCGACGAGCCTCTTTGCGACCGAAGCAATGTCGTTGTTATGGTGGACGAGGCTCATCGCGGGCAGTATGGACTGACTGAAAAAATAGATGCCGAGGGCAATATATCCATTGGGGCCGCGCGCATTGTCCGAAAGGCGCTTCCGAACGCATCCTATATTGGCTTTACTGGTACGCCCATTTCTACGCAAGATAGAAGTACGCGGGAAATTTTCGGCGACTATATCGATGTATACGACATGACGCAGGCGGTTGAGGACAATGCGACGCGTCCCGTGTACTACGAGAGTCGCGTTGTGGCCCTCAAGCTCGATCCCGAAACGCTCGGTACCTTGGATGCCATTTACAGCGAATTCGCCAACGAAGCCGACGAGGTGACGCTCGCGAAAAGCAAACGCGACTTGGGCGGAATGGATGCCATTTTCGGTGCTCCGGAGACTATTGATGCTCTTTGTGAAGACATCATTGATCATTACGAGAACAACCGCGCTGATGTTCTTGCTGGAAAAGCACTAGTGGTTGCTTATAGCAGGACGATCGCCATGAAGATCTACGAGCGCATGATGGAGTTGCGTCCCGATTGGACGGACAAGCTTGGCGTAGTCATGACCATGGGGAACCAAGACCCCGAAGAATGGTTCAGCGTATGCGGAGGGGCCACGCATAAAAAAGAGATGGAGCGCAAGTTCAAGGATGAGAACGACCCGCTGAAGATCGCCATCGTTGTTGATATGTGGCTCACTGGCTTCGATGTGCCCAGTCTTGCCACGATGTACGTTTTCAAGCCGATGAAAGGTCACAACCTCATGCAGGCCATCGCGCGCGTGAATCGTGTTTGCCGGGGCAAAGAAGGCGGTCTAGTTGTCGATTACATTGGTATCGCCCGTGCGCTCAAGCAAGCCATGAGGGATTACACCAACCGAGACCAGCGCAACTATGGCGATATGGATGTGTCGGCCACAGCCTATCCCCGTTTTTTGGAAAAGCTCGATGTGTGCCGTGATTTGCTTTATGGGTTCAATTACGAGGAGATGGTTTTCTCCGGTAGTAAGGCGCAGTTGGCTGAAGCAATTTCCGAAGGGACCAACTGGCTGCTTGAGCCTGATCGACATGAGGATAGGGAAGAATTCTTAAAGCAGTGTCAGCTCATGAATCAGGCGCTCTCGCTTTGCAAAAGTCTTGTAAGTGAAAAGGATCAGCACGAAGCGGCGTACATGAGCGTGCTTCGCGTACAAGTGCTAAGGCTAACGGGGCGTAAGTCGTCAAGTGGCAGAGGGATGACCTATAAAGAGTTCAACCAAAAAGTCAGCGCTATTCTTGAGCAGGCCGTGCATGCTGAAGGGGTTATCGACCTTTTCGAAGAGGACAGCGTTGAGATCTCGCTTTTTGACGAGGCCTTTCTGGAAGAGCTCTCCCACATGAAGCAAAGAAACATCGCTGTGGAGAGTTTGAAGCGGCTTATCAAAGAGCAGGTGAAGGCCTACCAAAAAACCAGTGTAGTAAAGGCAGCGAAGTTCAGTGAGATGCTGCAGAGCACACTAAACGCTTACTTGAACGGAATGCTTACGAATGCCCAGGTCATCGAAGAGCTCGTGAAGATGGCCAAAGAAATGATGCAGGATCGTTCAGAAGCCGAAGCGCTGGGATTGACCGATGAAGAGATGGCTTTTTATGATGCCATCACTAAGCCGCAAGCGGTAAAGGACTTCTACGATAATGACCAGCTTGTGGCCATTACACGAGAGCTTACTGAGGCTATGCGGAGCAGCGCCACTATTGATTGGCAGCGTAAAGAGAATGCTCGTGCGGGAATGAGACGAGCTATTAAGCGACTGCTCCGAAAATACAAGTACCCTCCTGAGGGAGTGGACGATGCTATGGAGACGGTTATGGCACAATGTGAGCTGTGGGCCGACACGAAGATTTACGAATAGGAATGCGAATGGCTAAAAAAGAGAACACGCAGGAAATCGGTTTCGAGCAACAGATTTGGAAAGCCGCCGACAAGCTGCGTGGCAATCTGGATGCATCGGAATACAAAAGCGTTGTGTTGGGACTTATCTTCCTGAAGTACATCTCTGATAAATTCGAAGAGCGTTATTTGGAATTGCTCGAAGAGGGCGATGGGTTCGAGGAAGATCGCGACGAATACACCTACCAAAGCATCTTTTTCGTCCCCCCGGAAGCGCGTTGGTCGACAATTGCGGCGCAGGCTCATACGCTGGAGATTGGCAAAGTGATCGATGAGGCGATGCGTCAAATTGAATACGAGAATCCGAAGTTGAAGGGTGTGCTGCCTAAGAATTTTGCGCGGCAGGAGCTGGATAAGCGGCGCTTAGGCGATGTGGTTGATCTATTCACGAATGTGAGAATGGCCGAGAAGGGCGACACTCGAGATATTCTTGGCCGCACCTATGAGTACTGCCTCTCGAAGTTTGCCGAGCAGGAGGGAAAGAACGCCGGAGAGTTCTACACCCCAACCTGTATTGTCCGAACGCTGGTTGAGGTTATCCAACCCTATCATGGCCGCGTGTACGATCCGTGCTGCGGATCCGGTGGTATGTTCGTGCAGTCGACCGATTTCGTGAAGCATCATGCCGGCAAGATCAACGACCTGTCTATCTACGGCCAGGAAAGCAATCCCACTACCTGGAAAATGGCCACGATGAACCTTGCCATACGGGGCATCGAGGCCGACTTGGGACAGTTCAATGCCGATACGTTTTTCAAGGACTGCCATAAGGACAAGCGCTTCGATTTCATTCTGGCAAATCCACCCTTTAACTTGAAGGATTGGGGCGCCGATCAGCTGAAGGATGATCGCCGTTGGAAGTATGGTACACCTCCCGAGGGCAATGCCAACTTCGCGTGGCTGCAGCATATGATTTATCATCTGTACGAAGACCACGGCCGAATTGGAATGGTGCTTGCCAACGGCTCGCTTTCGTCGCAGACAGGCGGTGAGGGAAGGATTCGCCAGGCTATTGTCGATGACGATCTGGTTGAGGGTATTATCGCGATGCCATCGCAGCTATTCTACAGTACGGGCATTCCTGTTTCCCTTTGGATTCTCGACAGAAACAAGAAGCGCCGTGGGGAAACGCTATTCGTAGATGCTCGTGAAATGGGAACTATGGTGACTCGTCGATTGCGTGAGTTCACGGACGAGGATATCGCCAAAGTGGCTGGTGCTTTCAACGCCTTCCGCGACGGCACCCTGGAAAACGAAAAAGGTTTCTGTGCGGCCGTTGCGACTGAGGATATTGCCAAGCAGGACTACGTGCTCACGCCAGGTCGCTATGTTGGAATTGCCGAAGTAGAAGATGACGGAGAGCCCTTTGAGGAGAAAATGGCTCGGCTCACCAAAGAGCTCGGTGAAATGTTCGAAGAGTCTGACCGCCTACAAGAGCAAATCAAAAAGAATCTGGAGGTGATCGGCTTTGGAATATGAGTATCACCTAGCCAGCGCTATGATAGTTTGATTTGCCTTTCGATCTTTTTTTGGATTGAGGGATTGCAGAATTTTTCGTATGAAGCGTCAAGCTTCTTGTACGCTGAAAAAAGATGATTACGATAAGCCGGCTCGTCAAGGCGATCTGTCGCTTCTTCGAGGGTCCATCGGAATCGATTTGCGTCATCTGTCATGTGGTTGATTAATATCTGGTACTGGTACATTTTGAAAAGTAGTGCCTGGTAGTCATCGAGAAATTCTCCCAGATAACGTGATGTGTTTCCGCGGAAGATGAGACTTGCCTCTACAGCGAGTTTCTGGATTTCTTCTAGCTTGCGAAGAAAATCGAATTGAAATGCGGAATCGAGTGCATGGTCTAGGGTAGGCGAGATGTCGCTGAGAAAAGCGTTGTTCGTCAACCATGCAAACAGCAGATTGTTCGAGAAGAAGACTTCGTCTTTCTTTGTGTCGAATTGGTTTCGATTCCGCCCAAAAAGCTCCATAAGTCCTTGCGCCGTGGTCCAAAGCGCAAGACGCTTGTCGAAGAGTGCCTGCTTGTTACTTTGCCTGATTTGTCGGTTCGTCATAAATAGAGCGAGGATGGCTGCAGCAGCAGTTACGAGGGAGAGTGTCATTGACCAGTCAAACATCGCTGCCTCCGAAGGATCTTTGCTCTCTGCATTGTAGCATCATGAAAACTGAGGGTTTGAGATGGTGGATGGATTTTTATGGGACAATGAACTCTGTAGCACATGCACGATAGCGCGTGAAAAGTACAGAGCCACGTTTTCGAAGGGAATGCTTGAATGCCTTTGCTTTCGTTGAATGAAATATGCATTAAGCTGCGCAGCGGCAAGTCCATCCCGTCTGTGCAAGTTTCCAGAGAAGGGCTTTATCCGGTAATTGGGGGAAATGGTCTGCGCGGCTACGCAAGTGAATACAACTTCGATGGTGAATGCGCTGTTATTGGCCGGCAAGGGGCAGCGTGCGGCAACGTTCGGTACTTCTCTGGCAAGTGCTACATGACAGAGCATGCTGTCATTGCGGAAACAACGCATTCACACAATGCGCGCTACCTTGCATATTTGTTAAGTATGCAGCAGCTCGGGCGTCTGTCTGGCCAATCAGCCCAACCCGGTATCTCGGTAAAAATGCTCGGAATGCAGCGTTTTGATATGCCTGATTATTGCGGGCCGATTGCCACAGCGTTCCACGCTTAGCTGCCACACCGTACCGCGCAGGGCTGCCACGTGCTAACGGGGGCACCGGGGCATCCGGCGCCCCCGTCTTCACTGGCCTTTCTAGCCGATGCGCTTGCGCATCGACTCGTCGCCCTCGATATGGATCACATCTGACCTGTACACGATCCTGTCAATCACGGCATCCGCAATTGCGCCCTCTCCCAACTTTGCGTGCCACCCGGCTGGCGAGAACTGGGAGCAGATGATCAAGGAGCCGGTCCTGAGCCTTGACTCGACTATCTCGAGCAGCTCTCGGGCCTGGTCGCCCCCGATCTTCTCCAGCAGCCAATCGTCTACTATCAGCGCATCGCACTTCGTGTAGCGCTTCTTCGATTTGAGCCATTCCTCGTCCTTGGATACGGTGAGCTCGTCGAGCATCTCGGGCATGCGCGCGTAGCGCACCGAGTAGAACGCGTTGCAGGCCGCGACGCCCAGAGCGCAGGCGAGCCACGACTTTCCCGCGCCCGAGGCGCCAGTGATCAGCACGTTCCTGTGCGCTTTGACCCACTCGCAGTTCGCCAGCTCGGCGATTTTCACCTTGTCGAGTTTGCGGTCGGCGTCGTAGCGGATGTCGATGACGTTGGCCTCCGGGTCGGAGAAGGCCGCCTGGCGCAGCAGGCGGGTCCGCTTGTTGATGCGTCGCGAGTCCCATTCCGCGTCCACGATCATCGCGAAGCGCTCGTCGAAGGTCATGTCGGCAACGCCCAGCATCTCCTCTTGGTCCCGGTATGCCTGCGCCATCACCGACAACCTCATTCCGTACAGCTTGTCCATGGTGGTCTGGCTTGCGCTCATCGTATGTCTCCTTTGCTATCGAGGGTTGCGTAATAGTCGCTGCCGCGCAGATACGCGCCGGCATCCGGGTCCTTCCCGGACAGCTCGGCGCTTTTGGCGATGATCGACTTGATGGTCTTGTAGCTCGGCCTGGGAGAATAGGAGAGCGCCTTGGCGCAGGCCCGCTCGAGCTCTTGCCCTCCGTGCTTGTCGGCCAGCGCCATCACCGCCCTGCAGGATCTGTAGGACTGCTGCTCGACCGCCCTCGACGAGAGGATCGCCCCGATGGCGCCGGCGCAAGCGGGGCCGATTTCCCTTGCCCATCTGCGGAAGCGATCCCCGTTCCACTCGGCGAAGTCGCGGTGGGCGTCGGGCATGTGGTCGGGGTTCGTGGAATAGGACCCCTTCGGCCCGTGCAGCCTCTTGTGCATGGCGATGCGCTCTCCGTCGCAGACGACCCACACCGCGCTCTTGGTGGCGCAGACCTCCACCTCGCGGCGCACATAGGAGAACGGGACGGAGTACCATCCTCCGTCGAAGGCGACATGGTAGTTAAAATTGACGGTGGCGGCCTTGCGCGCGATCATCTCGTAGGGTTTGCCCGGCAGCGGGACGAGCAGCGCTTTCTCTTGGCGGAGGAATATCTCGTCCCTGCTGCCCTCGCGCTTCTGGAAGGGCCGCGCGTTGATCCGGGCGACGTTGTCCAGGAGCGCCGCGTTGAGCGCATCGAGGGATGTGAAGACGCGGTTGCGGAGAGGGGCGATCGCCTGCTGCTCTATGACCCGGACCCCCATCTCCACGGCCGCCTTGTCCCGGGGGCGCCGCGGACGGCCCGGCACGACGGCGCATCCGTAGTACTCGGCCATGCGCCTGTACTGCTCGTTGATCACGAGCTCGTCGACGGTGTGCTTCGCCACTCCCTGCTTGAGGTTGTCCGGAACGAGGATCGGCGTGGTGCCGCCGAAGAAGGAGAACGCCGACACATGGGCGTCCACCCAGGACTCCTCCCTCATGTCGTAGGAGCCCTTCGCGTAGAGCTTGCCCGAGAAGGGCAGGCATGCCGCGAACACGTAGACCTTGAGCACCTCCCCTGTGTCCATATCGACGACCTCCATGGTGTCGCCGACGTAGTCCACCTGCATCTGCTCGGCGGGCTTGTGGGCGATGCGCATGGCGGTCTTGTGCGACATCACCCACTTGCGGTGCCTCTCGCAGAACGCCGAGTACATGTAGGGGGATCTGCCTTGGCTGACCGCGGACTCGCAGTACTCGGACCACAGAAGCATCATCGTCACGCCCGGACGGGACATCTCTGCGTCAACATGATCGTGGTCGATCGGCGCCTTGTCGGGATCGGCCTTGGATTTGGGAGGATAGATCACCTCCCTGATGGCGCGATCCCCCATCTCCTCAGGCAGGGGCCATTCGATCCCAGCCGCCTTCGCTCGGCCGGCGACGGCTCTGACGGTGGCGGTGGAACATCGGCACGAGAAAGCGATGTTGCGGATGCTGACCCCCATGGCGTGAAGCCTGAGGATCTCTCTGTACTTGACCATTTTCTTCTCCTGTTCTCTCGATGGCCAGCAGGTGCCTTTTGCACCACATTGGGATTGTGCAGGAAAAGAAAAGACGCCTCCGTCTGAAGACGCCCTTAAACGCGGCAAGTCGGGCAGCTAGCGCGTGGCAGCGCAACGCGGAACGCCGTAGCAGCGCAGTCTGGAACGGCGTAGCATCTCAGCCGCAATAATCACGGCAGCACCTCCCGGGCCGTCGCCTCGCTGGTGAAGCCGTCGTGCCTGATAGTCGACGAGGTCGGCCGGTGCACGTTCGACAAGGCGTGCACGGATCTGTTCTTCGACGTCGTCGACCGCCGCTACGAGAAGGAGTGCCCCAACACGATGATCCTGACGAGCAACACCCCCACGAACAACTGGGACGAGTTCTTCACCGGCGACGACACGCTGCTGTGCGCGCTCGACCGGCTGTTCGACCGCGCGTCGGTGTTCATGATGAGGGGCGCGAGCTTCCGCGGGGCGGAGCTCGAGATATTCTCGGTCGAATCATCGCCCACGGCGATCAAGACCAATAGCTGAATCTAGAAGCACAGAGGCAGAAGACAATTGCGATCGCTGGCGTATTGGCGAAGTTCTTTTGACCGGGATTGGCGATTTGCCCCTGACCTCGGTGTGGCGGTTTAAGCCTGACCCAAACAGGCTACCGATGCACAGCATGAGATGGCAAAGACAATGGTCGTGCTCAGCAAGGCGTCAAACCTCGAACGAATTCAGTGTTATTGTTGGAATCAGTTCTCTGCAGCATGATTGCGCCTGAAGCGGAGTCACTTGTCCTCACCTTTCAATGCAGCAATGAACTCGTCGATTGCGCTCTCACGTTGCGCGCTCGTTAGCGATGCCCCGAGCTGTTCAAGCTTGATTGCCCTCCGCTGCGCGAAGTCTTTCAGAAACTCGGAGTATCGTGTCGCCTTTGCCGCAAGATCACCATGCAAGTCCAACTCAACTTCGAATGCGCTGACGGGCACGGCGTTTGCTTCGTTGGGCGATGTGATCCACATCAGGAAAGCCGTATACGACTCCGTGTTCGACAAATTATAAGTTGTTCCGTTGGCCTCAACGACAATTTCGCCGTCTGCGTCAGTCTTTATCATCGCTCGTCACCTATCTGGAAGTTGTATTTGTTTAAGCGCATCTTCAAGTACCTCTCTCCGCCATCGAGCACATCCGCTATCGATTGCTTGACGGACACCTCGTTCATTGCGCCGTGGGTATAACTGATTGTACCATCGTCGTTTTCGCAGACGATGACCGTGCGAGCGTCACCGTTCACGATGACGGGAGCGGAATGGCTCACAACGAAGAACTGGATGTCGAGCTTTAGCTTCTTCAAACGGTCGATAAGAAAGTCTTTGATAGTCGCAACATCGAGGTTGTCTTCCGACTGGTCTAGCACGATATATGCCCATTCGCCAGACGTGACCCCGTCGTTAAGGAACAGCTTGAGGAGCGCTTGCGCCTTCATGCCCGGCGACATGCTGGCTATCGGCTTACCGTCTATCGTAATTTCGGTCTCTAGTCCACTAGAGCCGCTTATCGACTCTTCAAGTAGCTCAAAAAACTTGGCATGATGTGCTGAATAATCTTTATTCTTGCAAGTCTTGAACTTCGTGCCGTTGAACAATCCGTGCAGCCGCATTTTGTCATTCTGACAGAGCAGGCCTTCGACGAGAGCCTGCTGGCTCCTGCAAGAAGAGGCGCTCAGCAACGCGGCGACCTTATCCTCGAAGGAGTCGCCCTCGCTGTGCACGAGGCCAATGACGATTGACTCCTCGCCATTGCTCAGCTCGAGCGGATTGATTGGCCTGTGCATCTTTTCGTAGGCGACCTTAGCCTCGTCGTTCAGGTATGTCAGAAACCACCGTAGCTCCAGAAGATCGTCTAAGAACGATGCGGCCTCCACTGCCTGCTGGCTATACTGGGTAAGCGTGGTCGCATCGCTAGCCCTGTTATGCACGTTGAGAGTGGCGACGAACATCGACACCAGCTGCTCGCGCCCATAGAACCACCCCTCATTGACCGCTCCAAGAAGAAGAGCGAGTCGACTTGCTCTGGCTGTGGCGGCATGCATAACCGCCTCTGTTGCCCGGATTTCGCCTTCCAGGGCACCAAAAAGTGTCGCGTTCTCTGGGTAGCTACTCTTCAGAGCAGCTGCACCGATAGCAGTTTCGGCGGTTTGAAGCGACTTCACGGCCCTATCTATAGCCTCTTTTGCCTGTTCTACCTTGGGAAAATCCTTTTGTGGGATTATCGGTGATGTTATCGTGATGCCAGACGGCATCTCCATTTCAAGGTAATCCAGACGAACAAGACCAGAACCGTATTTTTCGCGGAATGCCGTAAGCAGCTTCTTCTCGAGTTCGAATATCTGAGACAATCGTTCCCTCGCCGAGGCCGTTTCCTCTTCGGCGATCTCTCTCAATGGAGTAACATGCTCTCTTAGAAACGGTATTTCCTCGTAGCTGCCGTCCGCGTAGATTCTCTCAAGCTCTCCCTGAGCCAGGTACAGACATTTAGGATGGTTACCGGTTGGAATGCCGCCGCACGTCTTGAACTTCACGCTGTCTTTATCCACAAGCTGGGTATATGTGTCCAAGCCCCTTCCCGCAAGCAGGCACGCGAGTAATGACTTGCCGCTACCCCTTGAGCCAACGATGCCGTTATACCCAGGCGAAAACTGTAGTGTTATTTCACGCCCGCCCTCCGTCTTATCAGCACCGAGCGTGTTGAACGTGACGGACTCGAGAAACATTGTGGTATTTGACTGTGGCAGGGTCGAGTGTTCGTCAGAGGTCTTGATACGACTTTCAGGATCGCTGATTGCGAGCAGTAGTGAATCGAGATCACCGTCGAAATCTATCCACGTGTACTTCGAACCAATTTCCTTGGCGATCTGTGCATCACTGAACAGAAGAGACGCAACCGTAGTATTAAGCTCTTGCGCCAGGCCTTCCGTAATGTGCTTTCGGCTCTTCTCTCCTCCCTCGACCGCCATGGCATGACTGTAGTAGAAGAGCCTGTCCTTGTATATCTGATTCGCATACAGCGGGCTCGAACGAGATCCATTCGGCAGATAATCCGATAAGCTCCTATCCTTGTTTTCGTGCGGAATGAAGAAATGCGGTATAGACGCCGCTTTCTCCTGGAAGTCCTCAAGATAGATTGCTATCCCACTGGTCTTCTCTGAGAATTGCTTTCGCGGTAGGATTCGAAGATCCTCCTCATTCAAGCCGTCGTGATTATCTGCAGATAGTATTGCCGCAATGAACAGCTCGTCTATGATTGCAGACATATCGACTGCATTATCAAGCGCATACCAGACTATTGCATGAAAGTATTCGCCCTTCTTGCCGTCGCCAAGAACTAAATGGAATGCGTCAATCGTCTCCCGTTTGAGTTTGACATTAATTTCAACGCCACCTATAAGAACCTTGCCCTTCTCAGCTAAAGCCGGGCGCAACTTCGTTAGCAGTTCGACATCGATGCTGTTGTGATCCGTCACCGCTAGGACGTCAAGGTCGCAATTCAGCACGCTTGAAAGAAAAGCACTCTCATCATAGCTCCTGCTGTAACACGAACTCGAATGGACATGCATGTCGCACTTTTTGAATGTTCCCTCTGTCAATCTCTCGTTTGCCACAAACGCAACCCTCCGCAACAAAACGCAATAATTTGCCCATACCGCATTCTCCCATGCGTGCAGAGCAAAAACAACGCCTCAATTTCCATTCGCGGTCGACCACGTACATCAGCCTGACCTCCACAGCGTGAGCGCGCTCTTGTCGTCCAGAAAGGCGTCGACCACGAAGATGCAGCTCTGATCTCCCAGTTCAGGATCTCGTCGACATTGTTGACGCGGATCCACCACCAGCGCCCCATGGGAAGCCCAATGCAGGCCAGCGTCTCCGCGGCCCCGTCGCACGCGCTTGACTCCCTCATCGAACCCAGCTTGGCCACTATTGTGTCGACCCTCCCCATGCTTGCGTCCATGGACTTCTGCACATGCACCGCTCCTTGTTTGAACGCTAGGGCTCGGGGGCCTCGGCTAACACGTTTCGATAAGGGCAGACCGGGCACTCATGCCGATAAAATTGCTCAACCTCGATCAGTTCGTTCGCCTTATCGTAGACAACTACGACAATGCCGACATGGACACAAGAGCAATCCTGCCCCTCGTTCGCATCTATTGGCCAGCCTAGAGAAAGCAACTGAAGCTAAACGCCGAATCATAAAAGCGAAGACGACACATGCAGACGATCTACTTTGTCTGCGGATACTCGTAGAGCGCTCACCCCTCCCCCGCCGCAATCGGCGCCATGTCGAGGCGTAGGGTTTGCTCCATCACCTTCATGAGAACGTCGTCTTCTATCTGGGGATTCATCTTCACAAGGCCCACCAGGCCGAATATCACGACGCAGAACATCTCGTGCACCAGCTCGATCTCGACCC
>ERZ1027014.670-NODE-670-length-15495-cov-7.880959_pt1 | contig 15495 bp, 12 predicted proteins | sample MGYA00519287_ERZ1027014 | MGnify/ENA primary metagenome ERZ1027014 (study PRJEB26926, sample SAMN06164698) | human gut metagenome | biome: ENVO:00009003; feature: ENVO:2100002; material: ENVO:00002003 | host: Homo sapiens | place: USA | collected 2012 ...
GGATGGTGTAGTGCTCCATGGCGTGGGGGGTGGACTCCACCAGCTCACCGGCCTCATTTTTGATCCACGCGGGGGTCAGCGGGATGCTGCGGCCATCCGGGCAGAGGGCCTCCAGCGTGTCGCCGAGGCTCCACTTGCCCCGCTGCTGGCAGCTGGCGACGCCGTTCTCCCAGCCGTCCACGGTGCCCACGAACTCCCACTCGCGGATGTAGGTGGCGCTGTCGGTGGCCTGACGGGCCTGCTCCCGGCCAAAGTAGAAGCCCGGGGAATAGTGGCGGTGGCTGGTGCGGGTCAGCTCGGCCAGCACCTCCTCCGGCAGCTCGAAGCTCTCGTTCATGGGGTCGGCCAGATACTGGTCGAGGGCGCGGCGGTAGGCGGCAGTCACGCTGGCGACGTAGTAGAAGGTCTTGGCGCGGCCTTCGATCTTCAGGCTGTCCACGCCCGCCTTGCAGATGAGGTCGAGGAAGGGGGCGGTGCACAGGTCGTTGGCGTTCAGGATGTAGCTGCCGTCCTCGTTCTCGCCGATCTCGTAGAGCTGGCCCGGGCGGGTCTCCTCGCTGAGATAATACTTCCAGCGGCAGGGCTGGGCGCACTGGCCCCGGTTGGCGTCGCGGCCCGCCATGTAGTTGGAGAGCAGGCAGCGGCCCGACACACTCATGCACATGGCACCGTGGACGAAGGCCTCGATCTCCAGCTCCGGCGGGGTCTTGTCCCGGAGGGTGGCGATGTCCTGTAAGGTCATCTCCCGGGCCAGCACCACCCGCTTCGCGCCCATGTTGTAGGCGGCGCGGGCTGCGGCCCAGTTGGTGATGCCGGTCTGGGTGGACATATGGACGTCGATGTCGGGCGCAAAGGTCTTGCAGGCGTCCAGAACGCCGAGGTCGGCCACGATGAAGGCGTCCACACCGGCGGCAGCCGCGTCCTTGATGGCCTGCGGCAGGCGGTCGGCCTCCTCATTGGTGGGCAGGGTGTTCATGGTCAGGTAGACCTTGCGGCCCCGGGCGTGGGCGTAGATGACGCCCTCTGTCAGCTGCTCGGGGGTGAAGTTGGTGGGTGCAGAGCGCATCCCGAACTCGGGCAGGGCGCAGTAGACGGCGTCCGCGCCGTAGTTGATGGCGTACCGCAGGCGCTCGAGGTCGCCCGCCGGGGCCAGAAGTTCCGGTATCTGTAACATGATATTCCTCTCTAGCCCTCTCAGGCGCTGACGCGCCAGCTCCCCCAAAGGGGGAGCCATTGGCAGGCCGGTCAGCGGCTACCTTTTCCGTCAGGCTTGCGGGCTTCGCTTCTTATTTCAGGTTCTTATTTACTTCCGCCGCAGCATCGCAGTTTTTCTGATGGTCTGCGTAGGTGCGGGCGTAGTAGTAGTTTCCCTTGCGGTCGGTGACGAAGAAATAGGCGTCCTTTGCCTCCTCGTCGGGCTGGGGGGCGAGGGCGGCGCGGAGGGCCGCGATGCCGGGGTTGGAGATGGGTCCGGCAGGCAGGCCGGTGCAGGTGTAGGTGTCGTAGGCCGTCCGGATGTTCTCCGGGATGCTGTCCCAGCTGCCGTAATAGGGCGCGACCCAGTTCCAGAGATAGTTGTTGTCGGCGTCGCTCTGGACGTAGCTGGAGGTGTTGCTCTGGAGCTTGGGGTAGGGCGAACCCTCGGCCAGACGGTTGCGGAACACCTGCGCCACGTTGTCGTCCTGCGCGTTGCCCGCCTCCTCCTGCACGAAGGACGCCAGCGTCACCACCTCGGGCAGGGTCATCCCCTGCTCGTCCATCGCCGCATACATCTCGTCGGTGATCTGCTTATCGAAGTGGGCATAGAATGTCTCCACATAATGATGGACGGTGTCGTCCTTCAAAAAGTCGTAGGTGTCCGGGAAAAGATAGCCCTCACACTTGAGGAAGCGGTCGGGGGCGTCCTTGTCGTCCGGGACGTACTGCCAGAACCGGTACGAGCTGAAATCGCCGGTGTTGGCCTCCGCAAGGAAGTCCTCGGCGCTGCACAGCCCCGCGTCCTCCATCTTCCGGGCGATGGCGATGGCCGTCGTGCCCTCGGGGAAGGTCAGCCGGACGCTGTCGGCCTGCGCGTAGGCAGAGAGGGCTGCGATGATGGCATCGTAGGAGCTGCCGGGGGCAAGCTCGAACTCTCCGTATTGGAGCTTCCCTGCTGCGCCCTTCTGCCCCACATACCAGCGGAAGAGGTGGGCAGAGCGGATGACTCCGGCATCCTTGAGCCTGTTGGCGATCGCGGCCACGCCGCTGCCCTGCGGGATGCTTACCGTTACTTCGGTGCCGGATTTCAGGCCGTTTCCGTTTATCTCCCGATAGGCAAACAGCGCCATGCCGCCCGCCGTCAGGATCACGACCAGCAGCACAGCTAAAATCACTTTCGCTGCTCCGCCTTTTTTCTTCTTTCCTTCTTGTGCCATACGCACTCCTTTATCGTCCGTTCAGCTCTCCATCATCAGCCGCATATAGCTCTCTTCCACGTCGAAGGGTTCGGCGTCGAACCGGATCATGCCGTAATCCTGCCGTCTGCCCTCGCCGAGGAAGAGGTTCTGGGCCGCGCCCACCGTGATGACGGCGCGCTCCACGATGACCTCCTTCTCCCGGGCGGCTTCCATCAGCACCTCGGCAGAGCGGTCGTCCTCGGCCATCATCTCCACAAAGTAGAGGGTGTCCTCCCGGCGGAAATAGACGCCGTAGCCCTTCCCGCTGGACACAATGGTGGCGCCCCGGGCGTAGAGGTCGCCCAGCACGACGGCCATCCGCTCCGGCGGGAGCTGGACGGTGTCGGGGCAGAAGCGCTCCCGCAGCTCACAGAGCTTGCGGGCAGTGACGGAGTCGAACTCGGCCTGACTCCACAGGTTGCGGGACACCTCCCGGGGCAGGCAGCGGAGGGGGAAGGCCCAGCGGAAGCCCTTGCTTTCCAGCAGAGCGGCCTGCTCCTGCCCCTGCGGCACAGCCACCGTGAAGCCCGCCCCCCGCAGCTTCTGCTGGGCGCAGAGATAGTCCACGAGGCCCGCGAGGAGCAGCTCACCCTTCCCGCACAGGCCATAAAGATAGCTGCCGCTGCGGCCCCTGAGGGTGACCGGCACGGCCAGCGCAGCGGCCTCGAGCCGTCCGTTCTCCTCGGCGACATAGACATTCTCCACCCCGGCGAACTGTTCCAGAGCGGTCTTGGCAAAGGCGGCGCTGTCGCCCCGCTCTGCCTGCCACAGTGCCACGACTGCCGCCTCTTCAGACGGCTGCATCAAACGATACATCGATAGTATCCCTCCTTTTTTCGCGGTTATCCGAGCACGTTTCCGGCCAGTGCCTGCACCTCGGCCTGAATGTCCTCGATGGTGCGCATGGCCCCGTCCACCGTGCAGTGGACGGTGGCCCAGCCCAGATGCTCCGCGCAGTACTCGGCGGCGCGGCGGCTGCGGGCCAGATATTCGGTGTCCTTTTCGTGGACGTCCTTCCTGCTCTCGTCGCCGTGGTAGCGGCCGGTCATGAGCTTCTGGCTCACGGCGGGGTCTACCTGTAAGTAAACGACGGCGTCCGGCGCGGGCAGGCCTAAAAGCTGGTACTCATATTCGAAGGCCCAGCGGAGGAAGCCGTCCCACTGGTCGGGCGGGAGCTTGGAACACTGGTGGACGGCGTTCGACGTGGTGTAGCGGTCGGCGATGACGATGCCGCCCGCCTCATAGAAGCTGCCCCATTTGGTCTTATAGCTGGCGTACCGGTCCACGGCGTAGAAGCTGGACGCGGCGTAGGGGTTGACGTCGTCGGGCCTGCTGCCGAACTGGCCGGAGAGGTACATCTTTACCAGCGCGCTGGAATCGCTCTCGTAGTCCGGGAAGGTGATCTCCATCACCCTGCGGCCGCTCCCGGCCAGATGGGCGGCCAGAAGCTTTGCCTGCGTGGCCTTGCCGGAGCCGTCCAGACCCTCGAGGACGAGAAGCTTTCCCTTGCTCATTCTGCTCTCTCCCCTTTCAGCGCGGCGTACCGGGCGCGGACCTCAGCGGTGCGGCCGCAGCACATCCTGCCCTCCGGGCAGGGGCCGGACACGCAGGCCGGGCCAGCGGTGCGGAAGAGATGGGGTGCCACCGGGTAGACCAGCCGCAGCATCTCCTCGGCCAGCTGCCGGATCTCCCACTGGGCGCGGCTGCAGCAGCGGAGGTGGAAGAAATTCTGGAGGCTGCGGGCGTTCATGGTCACGACCATCTTGGTCTCGCAGGCGTTGGGCAGGACGAAGCGGGCGTCCTCGTTGGCCTGCTTGGAGGCCTTGGCCCGGGCCTGCTTTTCGGGCAGGCCCTCGGCCATCAGGCGGGCGGTGTGGCCCTCTTCCAGCTTCTGCACAAGGTCGAGGTAGCGCTTGGCATCCTCGTCCATGCTCTCGAGGAAAGCCGCCTTTGCCTCGGGGATGGCCTCGATCTCGGGCGGGATGACGTAGCGGAAATCGTCCAGACGGACGTACCGCTGGCTCTGGACACTGAAGGACGCGATGCGGTGGCGGGTGATCTGGGCCAGCAGGGTTCGGCTCACCCCCTCGATGCCGAAGGTGAAGCTGGCGTGCTCGATGGGGCTGGCGTGGCCCACGTCGCTGAGCATGGTCAGGAAGCGGGCGGTCTTTTCCTCATCCAGCCCGTCCAGAAGGTCGGTGATGTGGGCGTCGGAGTAGCAGAGCTTCGCCGCCGCCGCCACCACCTTCTCCGGCTCCGGCGTGTGTGCGATCAATCGGACAGTCATCATTTTTTCTCATTCCTCCGTCGTTATCTTCACAAGGGGCGCATAGTTTGCCATGGTCTTCTTCACGCCCACCTTCTCGAAGCGGATCTCTACGATCTGGTCGCCTGCGGCGGGCTTGACCTTCAGCACCTCGCCCCGGCCAAAGACCTTGTGCTCCACGATGTCGCCCGGCTCGTAGTGCTTGGGGCCGGTGGAGGCGGGACGGGGCGCAGGAGCCGGGCTTACGCCGCCGCCTGCGGGCCGGACCGGCGCTTTGGGGGCCGTCGGGCGGCCATAGCCGCTGCCGAAGCCGGACGGGCCGGAGCTGCTGCCATAGCCCGACGCGGTACTGCCCCGGCCCGCATAGTCCGCGCCGAAGCCGCGGTTTCCAGACGAAGGGGCGTTGTATTCCTGATTAAGATAGCCGCCGCGGCCGGAGGCCGAACGCCCCCAGCCGGAGGGGCCGGAGGGGCCGGAGTAGCCCGACGCGCCGCCCGGGACGGTGTCGCTGCCCCAGCTGCTGCCCCAACCGCCCAGACGGGAGCGCTGCTCCAGCACCGGGCTGCGGGTCTCCTCGAGGTACTCCGGCTCGATCTCCCGGAGGAAGCGGCTCGGCTCGTTGCGCTGGGTGCGGCCATAAAGCATCCGGGTGACGCTGTTGGAGATGTACAGCTCCTTCTTGGCGCGGGTGATGCCGACATAGGCTAAGCGGCGCTCCTCCTCGAGGTCGGCCTCGGAATACTTGCTCATTTCACTGGGGAAGACCCCCTCTTCCATGCCAATGAGGAATACATAGGGGAACTCGAGGCCCTTGGCGGAGTGGATGGTCATGAGCACCACCTGATCGGCGCTCTCGTTGTAGCTGTCGATGTCACTGATGAGGGCGATGTCCTCCAAGTAGCCCTCCAGAGAGGCCTCCTCTCCGTGCTGGTCGCAGTAGCTCTTGACGTTGTTGACCAGCTGGCCGAGGTTCTGCAGGCGGTCGGCGGCGTCCTCATGGCCCTTGGCGGCGTCGGCCTCCAGCATGGCGCGGTAGCCCGTCAGCTCGATGACATCGGCGGCGAACTCGTCCAGCGTCTTCGTTTCCAGCGACTCCTGCAATTTCTGGTAGATGTCCCAGAATTTATACAGCGGCGCAATGGCGCGGCTGAGCTTGGCGTACTGGTCGGCCTGCGAGATGACGTCCAGCATACTCACGCCCTGCTGGGCCGCGAGGTCGGCGATGACCTCGACAGTCGTTGCGCCGATTTTACGCGCAGGCTCGTTGATGATGCGGCGGAGGCGGATGTCGTCCCGGGGGTTGGCCACGATGGACATATAGGAGTGGATGTCCTTGACCTCCTTGCGGTCGTTGAAGCGCTGACCGCCCACGATCTTGTGGGGGATGCCGGCGCGGGTGAAATAGCTTTCGATGGGGGCCGACTGGGCGTTCATCCGGTAGAGGATGGCGTGGTCGGCCAGATGGCCGCCCGCCTTGAGGTGCTGGCCGATGACGTCGGCGATGTGCATGGCCTCATCCTGCTCGTTCTCGGCGGTGTAGACCTGCACCTTGTCGCCCTCGCCGTTCTTGGTCCAGAGGGTCTTGCCCTTCCGCTCGGTGTTGTGCTGGATGACGCAGTTGGCAGCGTTCAGGATATTGGAGGTAGAGCGGTAGTTCTGCTCAAGGCGGATGGTCTTGGTGCCCTTATAGATACGCTCGAAGTTGAGGATGTTTTCGATGGTCGCGCCCCGGAAGCGGTAGATGCTCTGGTCGTCGTCGCCCACGACGCAGATGTTCTTCTCCGGGCCGGTGAGGAGACTGACGAGGCGGAACTGGGCCACGCTGGTGTCCTGATACTCGTCCACCAGCAGGTATTTGTACTTGTTCTGGTAGAACTCACGGACGTCCTCGTGCTCCGACAGCAGGATGACCGTCTGGTAGATGAGGTCGTCGAAATCGAAAGCACCAGCTTCTTTGAGCTTCCGCTCGTAGGCGGCGTAGACCTTGGCCGCGAGGGCGCCCTTGGTGTCTCGGGCGGGGGTGCGCAGGGCCTCTTCGGGGCTGATGAGCTGGTCTTTCCAGCGGCTCATCTGGTTGATGGCGCTCTTGATGGGGAAGAACTTGTCGTCCACGCTCAGCTCCTTGTACACCGTCTTCATGACCCGCTGGGCGTCGTCGGTGTCGTAGATGGTGAAGCTGCGGGGGTAGCCGATCTCCTCGGCCCAGCGGCGGAGGATGCGGACGCAGGCGGAGTGGAAGGTGGAGGCGAAGACCTCGTCCCCCTCTTCCCCGCCCAGCATCCGGCGCAGGCGCTCTTTCAGCTCTCCGGCGGCCTTGTTGGTGAAGGTGATGGCCATGACGTTCCAGCTGCGGACGGCGTTCTGGCGGAGCATCCCGTCTAGCCACACCGGGGCGTCGGTGCCGGTCATGATGGCGGTGCGCAGGGCCTTCACGTCCTCCTCCGTGACCTCCCGGGGCGTCCATTTCGAGCCGTGGGCCGAGCCGAAGCGGATGAGATTGGCGATTCGGTTGACCAGCACAGTGGTCTTGCCGCTGCCTGCCCCCGCGAGGATGAGGAGCGGGCCGTCGGTGGTGAACACCGCCTGCCGCTGCATCTCGTTCAGCCGTCCGAACTGCTTTTCGATATAGGTATCACGCAAAGCGCAGAATTGTTGTGCGAGATCTGTTGCCATTGTTTCACCTGTTCTTTTCGTTCATTTCTGGATAAACCACTTGATTTATAGTATATCACATTTCGAAATAGTTGTACATAATAAGAGGAAACTCGTCGGGGTGGAGGCCCTTCGTCAGAGCGATACTATCGCTGTGCCTGCGGTTCCTCGTCAGCGGCCTTGCCCTCTCAGGCGCTACGCGCCAAGGCCGGGTTGCGGCTCCCAGCGTCTGCTTCGCTGTCGCTTGCATCCTGCTGGCCGCTGCCCCAACAGCTCCTCCCTGTTTCCGCCGCTGGCGGCGGTCGTCGCCGTTGCCCCCAAAGGGGGAGCCACTGGCGTGCCGGGCCACTTTCCGCTGGACGCCTAAGGCCCGACAGGACGCAAAAGGGCGGGCCTCGCTTACGGGGGCAGCGGCTTCTGGACAAGAGCACCTTGTCAAGCTGTCGTGAATCTCTGTAGCAGGGCACTACTGTTTCCGGATAGAGTAAGCTTTGCTCGTCCCGCGTAGGCCTGACCGGCACGCCAGTGCCTCTCCCTATGGGAGAGGTGGCTGCGAAGCAGACGGAGAGGGCAAGCCCGGCAGGACAGAGCTGCCATGCAGCGATAAGCAGGCCCTCTGTCAGAGCGATGCTGTTGCCGCGCCTGCAAGTCCGCGTCAGCGTCCTTGCCCTCTCAGTCACCTTCGGTGACAGCTCCCCCAAAGGGGGAGCCTCTGACGAGGAGGGCTACTGCCGGAGATGCTCCCAAAAGATTGAGACGAGAGGAATAAAACGATGATCACCACGGACGAACTGAAAGTACAGCTGGCCGACTACGGCAAGGCTGTGAAAGACCTGGAAGAGGCGCTGGCCATCGACGCCTCCCGCAAGCGCGTGCAGGAGCTGGAGCACACCATGTCCCGCCCCGGCTTCTACGACGACGCGGAGCTGAGCAAGAAAGTCTTCGACGAGGTCGGCGACCTGAAGGGCAAGCTGAACCGCTTCGAGAAGCTGCAGGGCCTCTACGACGACGCCGAGACCATGCTGGTCATGCTGGACGAGGAGTACGACCCCGAGATGGTGCCCGAGGCCGAGGAGGCCGTCAACGCAGTGGGCAAGGCGGTGGACGAGCTGCAGCTGATGACCATGCTGAACGGCGAGTACGACCACAGCAACGCCATCCTGACCTTCCACGCCGGTACCGGCGGCACCGAGGCGCAGGACTGGGCCGAGATGCTCTACCGGATGTACAACAAGTGGGCGCAGGCCCACGGCATGACCGTGGAGGTGCTGGACTATCAGGACGGCGACGAGGCCGGCATGAAGAGCGCTTCCATGATGGTCAAGGGTGCCAACGCCTACGGCCTGCTCAAGAGCGAGAACGGCGTCCACCGTCTGGTGCGCGTCTCGCCCTTCGACGCCAACGCCCGCCGTCAGACCAGCTTTGCCTCGCTGGAGGTCATGCCCGAGCTGGACAACACCATTCAGGTGGACATCCGCCCCGAGGACATCGAGATGCAGGTCTACCGCTCCTCCGGCGCAGGCGGCCAGCACATCAACAAGACCTCCTCCGCCGTCCGACTCATCCATAAGCCCACCGGCATCGTGGTCAGCTGCCAGACCCAGCGCAGCCAGTTCCAGAACCGCGACTACGCCATGGAGATGCTGAAGGCAAAGCTCTACCAGATCGCCAAGCAGCAGCATATGGACAAGATCGACGACATCAAGGGCGTCCAGAACGAGATCGCATGGGGCCACCAGATCCGCTCCTACGTCTTCATGCCCTACACCATGGTCAAGGACCACCGCACCAACTACGAGACCGGCAACGTGGACGCTGTCATGGACGGCGACCTCGACGGCTTCATCTTCGCCTACCTCAAGGCCGCCAGCCGTGGGGAGCTGCAGGAGGCATAAGGTCTAAGGACTGGATAAAACAGAAGCACCCATCCTTTCCCGCGAAACGGGAGGGTGGGTGCTTTTTTGCTGCCTTACGGGATGCAGAGGCTCCCCCTTTGGGGCAACGGCGACGACCGCCGCCAGCGGCGGAAACAGGGAGGAGCTGTTGGGGCAGCGGCCAGCAGGATGCAAGCGACAGCGAAGCAGACGCTGGGTGCCGCAACCCGGCCTTGGCGCGGAGCGCCTGAGAGGGCAAGGACGCTGACGGAGAAGCGCAGGCGCGGCGATAGTATCGCTCTGACAAAGGGCCTGCTTATCGCTGCATGGCGGCACTCGGGAGACGGGCTTGCCCTCTCCGTCTGCTTCGCAGACACCTCTCCCAAAGGGAGAGGCCTTGGCATACCGGAAAGTTTCGCCTTTACCCGGAAACCTGCCCTCTTCGCCAGAGGCTCCCCTACTAGGGGAGCTGGCGCGAAGCGCCTGAGAGGTTGTACGAAGGACAGCCTGACCCTATTCCAAATCCCCCAGTATCCCCGGCCAGAGGGCCTGCTCCTGCCGCATGGCGACGAAGCAGCAGTCGAGGTACATTTTATTCACCGCCGCGACGATGGTGCCCCGCAGCAGCCGCTTTTCGTCGTTGGCGTCGGGGTCGAGGTCGCGGATGGAGGAGCTGGCCCCGAAGATGAAGGGCAGGCAGTTCTCCACCTCGTCGCAGAAGGAGTCGTAGGCCTCGGCGGCGGTGCAGTGGGCGCGCTGCATCCGGAACAGCATCTCGATGTTTTCCAGCGAGAGGACGTTCTTGGACAGCACGATGTAGAGGAGAGCGGCCAGCTGCTCGCGGGAATACTTCTTTTTGACGGGGTGGGAGATGACTCCTTTCTTGACATAATTGCTCACCATCGAGGGGGTAAGCTCCACCCCGGGGAAGCCCCGGAAGCAGCTGTTGACCAGCTGTACGGTCTGGTCGAGATAGAGGCCCACGGCGGGCAGCTCCCGATAGCGCGGGAGGCTGAAGCCGGCGGCGCAGGCCGTGACACGGCGTTTCATTTCCTGATCCATGCTGGTAGTATAGCGCATTTTCACCTCCGGGTCAACCGTTTATGAAGGTCTTGTAAAGAATTTTGCAAATCACTTGACAGGGTTTTGAAAAACTGATATAGTGGACTCATCGAACGTAAAAAATGCGGCGGACACCCGCCGGAATGGAGATAGATGAGATGAAACGAATCGTTGTGGACTCTTCTGCCAGCCTGTATCAGCTGGACGGCGTAGATTTTACCGCTGTCCCCCTCAAGATCGTGACCGACGAGCGGGAATATCTCGACGATGGCACGCTGGACGCCGTGGAGATGGCGACCACCCTGCGGACCTACAAGGGCAAGACCAGCACCTCCTGCCCCAACATCAGCGACTGGCTGGAGGCCTACGAGGGCGCGGACGAGGTCTACGCCATCACCATCACCGGCACCCTGTCGGGCAGCTGCAACGCCGCCCAGCTGGCCGCCGAGGAGTATCAGGCCGAGCACCCGGAGGCAAAGGTCTTTGTGCTGGACAGCCTCTCCGCAGGGCCGGAGCTGGTGCTGCTGGCCGAGCACATCCGCGACCTGCTGGCCGAGGGGATGGCGTTTGACGATGTCTGCGAGGAGATGCTGCGCTACCGCCGCCACACCCACCTGCTCTTCTCGCTGGAATCGCTGGCGAATCTGGCCCGCAATGGCCGGGTGAAGCCCGCCGTGGCCGCTGTGGCGCGGATGCTCAACATCCGGGTCATCGGCAAGGCCAGCGATGTGGGCGAGCTGGACGTTTTGTGCAAGACCCGGGGCGAGCACGGCGCACTGGAGCGCCTCGTGCTGGAGCTGAAGAGCCACGGCTACGCCCACGGCAAGGTGGTCATCGCCCACTGCGGCAACCCCGCCGCCGCCGAGCGCCTGATGCATATGGTAAAGGCGGTCTTTGAGGGGGCGCAGGTGCGTGTGACCGAGTGCGGCGGCCTGTGCAGCTACTACGCCGAGCTGGGCGGCCTCATGGTGGGCTTCGAGGACGCAGACGCCTGAGCTTGAATTATTCCATCCGCTGCGCTATACTATTCCCATAAAAATGCTGCCGCAGGGCAGCAGGGGAGGCGCAGATGTTCTTTCGGCTGCCGGTCGTCCGGTTCTTCAATCGTGTCATCAACAGGGCCATGGTCACAGTGGCCCTTGTTTTGCTGCAGATCGGCTGGCTTCTCTGGGCCTTCTTCTCCCTCACTGCCGGAAAGGTGTGGGTGAATGCGGGGCTGAACGTCCTCAGCCTCTTCATCACCCTCTACCTCGTGCGGAAGGACGAGAACAGCGACTACAAGATCATCTGGCTCGTCCTCATCGGGCTGATGCCCCTGCTGGGCGGGGCGCTCTATCTGGCCTTCGGCAACAAGGCCCCCGCCAAGCGGATGCGCCAGCGGATGCAGGCGGTGGGGCGCCAGCACACCGCCGACCTCGCCCAGCAGCCGGGCCAGACCGAGGCCCTCGACCCCGCCAGCCGGGGGCTGTGCCGCTATATCGCCGACTACGGCCCTTACCCCGCGTGGAAGGACACCACGGCGAAATACTACCCCTGCGGCGAGGAGATGTACCCCGACCTTCTGGCCGACCTTGAGCGGGCGGAGCGGTTCATCTTTCTGGAGTTCTTCATCGTCCGCACCGGCAGGATGTGGGGCGGGGTGGAGGACATCCTCGTCCGCAAGGCCGCCGAGGGGGTGGACGTCCGGCTCATCTACGACGATTTCGGCAGCCTCTTGGGCCTGCCGTCGGACTTCGTGGTGCGGATGGAGCGGGCGCACATCCGGTGCATCCCCTTCAACCCCGTGGTGCCGCTGGTGTCGCTGGTCATGAACCACCGCGACCACCGGAAGATCGTGGTGGTGGACGGCAGCGTGGCCTACACCGGGGGCATCAACCTCGCGGACGAGTATATCAACGCCGAGGAGCGGTTCGGCTACTGGAAGGACGCGGCCCTGCGCACCGAGGGCGCGGCGGTGTGGAACTTCACGGTGATGTTCCTCAAGCACTGGAACGCCTTCCGCCCCAGCGAGACGGACTACACCCCCTTTGCGCCCCGGCCCGAGGCCCTGCCTGACCGGTCGGACGGGGTGGTGCAGCCCTACGGCGACAGCCCCCTCGACGAGGAGGCGCTGGCCGAGACGGTCTATCTGAATATCATCCATCAGGCCCAGCGGTACGTCTATATCTACACCCCCTATTTCGCGGTGGGGGAGACCATGCTGGAGGCCCTCAAGTCGGCGGCCAAGCGGGGGGTGGACGTCCGGCTGGTGCTGCCCGGCATCCCGGACAAGAAGCTGGTCTACCGGCTCACCCGGTCGTACTATCTGCCCCTGCTGCGGGCCGGGGTGCGCATCTACGAGTTCAGCCCCGGCTTCCTCCACGCCAAGTGCTACGTCAGCGACGACCGTGCCGCCGTAGTGGGCAGCATCAACATGGACTACCGCAGCCTCTACCTCCACTTCGAGTGCGGGGCGCTGCTGCTCTACAACAGCCAGATCGCCGTCCTCCGGGACGACGTCCTCCGCACCCTGCCCGCCTGCCGCGAGGTGCATCTGGCCGACTGCCGCACCTCCCTCCCGGGCACGCTGCTGGATACCGTGCTGCGGCTGCTGAGTCCGCTGATGTAAAGTTTCTGTGCAGCGCTTGACTTTTGCGGAGAATCGCATATACTAAAGATGGAATTGCGAGAATGTTCCATTGAACTCACCAAACGAAAAGCCCCCAAGGAGCCGTGAACTCCAAGGGGGCTTTCCGTTTAGTCGGGCTTGCGGTCCTTGTCGAATCTGTCAAGCCACTTGCAGATATAATGCGAGATCACATCCGCTACGACAGACTCCAAAATTGCGAGAAAGTGCACCATGAAACTCACCTCCCCTCCGATTGAAGTCGGCGGGCAAGGCCGCAAGACCAGTATAACACACTTTTCGACGAAAAGGAACACGAACGAACACATTCCGCCTGCCCGCGGGCCAAAGCCTCTCCCTATGGGAGAGGTGTCACCGAAGGTGACGGAGAGGGCTATCGTGCATGAACCCCCGCAGGGCGGGGCATACTGCTCCCAAAGAGATGAAAGGGAGCGTATCGCGTATGACACACAGACAACAAGCCCTCCTGAGCTGGGCCGCTGCGGCGGCTGTGCTGCTGGCCGGCTGCCGCGGGGGCAGCCGCCCGGGGAGCATGAGCGGCTCGTCCGGCTCCACCGGCAGCGCCGTCACCACCCAGACCTCCGGCTGGCAGACCGGCCTCGGCGTCCTCACCGAGACCTCGGACGAGGGCCGCACCGGCACCATCCACACCATCGCCGCCGCCGTCCTGCTGGACGGGGAGGGAAAGGTGGCCGACGTGATGCTGGACGAGCTGGAGGTGGAGCTGTCCGCCGACGGCAAGGGGGCCGTCACCATGCCCACCGACTACCGCACCAAGCGCCAGAAAGGGGACGACTACCCGCTGGCGGCGGCGTCCTCCCTGAAAAAGGGCTGGGCCGAGCAGGCCGACGCCTTCGCCGACTACCTCACCGGCCTGACGCCCCAGCAGGCCGCCCGGCTGGAAACGGACAAGGACGGCAGGGCCGCCGACCCCGACCTGCTCTCCGGCTGCACCATCCGGGTGGATAAGTACCGGGATGCCGTAGCAAAGGCCTGCGCCAGCGCCGCCCCCCTCGGCGGGGCCAAGGGCGACCGGGTGAGCCTCGGCGTGGCGGCGGAGAACGCCTCCTCGGACGTCACCGCCACCGACGATAAGGACCTGAACGCCGAGGTGGATATGACCTTCGCAGCCCTGACGCTGGACGCCGACGGCCGCATCACCAGCGCCATCGGCGACATGGCCGAGCCTGCCCTCACCGTGGCCGCCGACGGCGGCATCACCGCGCCGGATGCCGTCCGCACCAAGCTGGAGCTGGGCGACGGCTACGGGATGCGGGGCGCCTCCGCCCTCGGCAAAGAGTGGTACGAGCACAGCGCGGGCTATTGCAGCTACCTCAAGGGCAAGACCGAGGCCGAGGCGGCGTCCATCCCCGCCGACGGCTCCGACCCCGACCTCGCGGCCCTCTGCACCATCTCCATCGACGCCTTGCAGAAGGCCGTGGGGGATGCGTTTGAGAATGCGGGGCTGTGACAGAAAAAATCCCTCCCGACTTGACATCGGGAGGGAGAGTTGTTATACTAATAATAGAAAGGGCGCTGCGACAAGCGGTCAGCCCGGTTCAAGAGATTAGATTTTCAATGTGAAAACCGTCACCCTGCCCGGTGGCGGTTTTCGCGTTTTACTCTGATCGTAAAAACACATCCGAAAAGATGAAACGTCAAAGTAATCGGCATATGCCCACCCCCTTTGCGGAAGTGTGGCTGACCGCCTGCCGTTGTTTGCAGCGCCCGCTGCTCTTACGAGCAGCACCTATAGCATATCATAAACTTCGACAAATAGCAAGGAAACACCTGTGTTTCTTCCCTGAAATCTGCAAAAAGCGAGGAGGGAAAGAGCGAGGGTGTTTTTTTGTACAAATACAGCAAAACCCCTGCCGGAACGGTGTGGTCGGCGGCCAAACCTGCGCGAAAGGGCCTGAAACCTGCGTGAATCGCACTTGCGGGGGGCGGCGGGGCAAGTTATAATAGAGTTACCGAAACACACCGCACGAATGGAGGTAACGACCATGAAGCGAACGAAACTTTTGGCCCTCGCCCTCGCGGGCGTGATGGTGCTGGCCCTGCTGACGGGGTGCTCCGGCGGAAAGACGGAGGATAGGCGCATCGCGGAGAACGTCGCGGACATCATGAAGCGCAGTCACCCCAATGTGAAGGAGGTCTCCTACAGCGTCCCCGAGCTGAGCGGTGCGGTACGGTCTGCGTTCGCTCCGGGCTGGCTCAACGAGGCCGGGACAGTCCTCGAACGGGACGCCCTCACGAAGGATGGCCGGACGGTGAAAGTCTTCATGGAGGACAGCCTGAAGGTGTATGAAGAGCGCAGCACCGTGTACTTCTTCGCCTTCGACGCGACCGGAGAGAGCGCCTATGCCCAGTCGGAGCGGTTCGTGCAGGGGAAAGCCCCGTCGCTCCCGGTCTTTTATCAGAGGGTGTCGATTACGGCCTACACAAAGATGCGCGTCGGGGTCTGCCATAAGACCGTCGGGGAGAGAGACTACTGCTTGGTGATGCTTGTGTTGGCCTGAGTGGGGGGCCAAAGCCTCTCCCTTTGGGAGAGGTGGCATTGCGAAGCAATGACGGAGA
>ERZ1027014.692-NODE-692-length-15138-cov-4.977988_pt1 | contig 15138 bp, 11 predicted proteins | sample MGYA00519287_ERZ1027014 | MGnify/ENA primary metagenome ERZ1027014 (study PRJEB26926, sample SAMN06164698) | human gut metagenome | biome: ENVO:00009003; feature: ENVO:2100002; material: ENVO:00002003 | host: Homo sapiens | place: USA | collected 2012 ...
TCGTCGGCAGCGTCAGATGTGTATAAGAGACAGCACCAACTGTGGACCCGGTAATCAATACATTTAATGAGGAGAAAAAAATTATGAGCGACACAACAATGGAAACCCCAAAGCCAACAGCACCAGTGATGAATAACAAAGTGAATCCGGATGCAGTTTCAGATGAGACATCTGTTATAACAGCAGGAACCGTTCTGACCGGTGATATCGCGTCTGACGGATCATTTGATATTCAGGGAACCATCAATGGAAATGTAACCTGCAATGGTAAGCTGGTTGTAACCGGAACGATTAACGGAAACAGTGCAGCTTCAGAGTTTTTTGCTGATGTGGCAAAAGTAGAGGGAGAAGTTGTAAGTTCCGGTACGGTTAAGATCGGAGCCGGTTCTGTGATCATTGGTAATATTTCAGCAGCTTCTGCAGTTATTGCTGGTGCGATCAAGGGTGATATTGATGTACAGGGACCTGTTGTTGTTGATACATCTGCAGTGGTAATGGGAAATATCAAATCCCGTTCCGTACAGATTAATAACGGTGCAGTAATCGAAGGTTTCTGCTCTCAGTGCTATGCTGATATTGATGTACAGGGACTTTTTGACGGAAAGTAAAATTAATCATAGGAGACAGATACGATGAAACGTATTTTATTAAAACTCAGTGGAGAGGCACTGGCCGGGGACAAGCATCATGGATTTGATGAGCCGACAGTTACGGTTGTTGCAAAGCAGGTAAAGCAATTGGTAGATGCAGGTGTACAGGTTGGTATTGTCATCGGAGGAGGCAACTTCTGGAGAGGACGTACCAGTGAGACGATCGACCGTACAAAAGCCGATCAGATCGGTATGCTTGCTACGGTTATGAACTGTATTTATGTGTCAGAAATTTTCCGTTCCGTTGGAATGATGACTTCCGTGCTTACTCCGTTTGAGTGCGGATCTATCACAAAGTTATATTCCAAGGATCGTGCAAATAAATATTTTGCACATAACATGGTTGTATTTTTTGCAGGTGGTACCGGACATCCATATTTCTCAACAGATACGGCAACGGTACTTCGTGCGGTAGAGATTGAAGCAGATGGAATTTATCTTGCCAAGGCAATCGATGGTGTATATGACAGCGATCCGAAAGTAAATCCATCCGCTAAGAAATATGATCAGGTTTCCATTCAGGAAGTCATTGATAAAAAACTTGCGGTCGTTGATCTGACAGCATCCGTAATGTGCATGGAAAACCACATTCCAATGTATGTATTCGGACTTGGTGAAACGAACAGCATTGTAAACGCGGTAAACGGCCAGTTCAACGGAACCGTCGTTACTGTGGACTAGGAGGATATAGTATATGGACGAGAGATTACAGATTTTTCAGGATAAAATGGAGAAATCCCTTGCCAATTTAAATGAGGAGTTCGCAGGAATCCGTGCAGGACGTGCGAATCCGCATGTGTTGGACAAACTTCGTGTTGATTATTACGGAACACCGTCTCCGATTCAGAGTGTTGCAAATGTCAGTGTTCCGGAGCCGAGAATGATTCAGATTCAGCCATGGGAAGCATCTATGGTAAAAGAAATTGAAAAAGCCATTCTCAGTTCGGATCTGGGAATTAACCCGACAAATGACGGAAAGCTGATTCGTCTGGTATTTCCGGAACTGACCGAAGAGCGAAGAAAAGAGCTGGCAAAAGATATTAAGAAAAAAGGTGAGGGTGCCAAGGTCGCTGTGAGAAATATCCGCAGAGATGCGATGGATCATTTCAAAAAAGTAGGCAAGGCGGAGGATATTTCTGAGGACGAGATCAAGGATCTCGAAGACGGAATCCAGAAACTGACCGATCAGTATGTTGCACAGATTGACAAGGCTGTGGATGCCAAGTCGGATGAAATTCTTACAGTATAAGATGTTTAAGGGACATAAGCCTGTGGCTATGTCCCTTTTTCACTTGCAGGAAAGAGGGGAACAAGATTGATGAAAATTCCAAAACATGTGGCGATTATACTCGATGGGAATGGAAGATGGGCAAAAAGCAAGGGTATGCCACGCAATTACGGACATACCGTTGGCGCAAAGAATGTAGAAACGGTTTGTCAGGCTGCAGATGAGCTTGGAATTGAGTACCTGACACTGTATGCATTTTCCACGGAAAACTGGAATCGTCCGGACAGCGAAGTGGCTGCACTGATGAAACTGCTGGAGAGTTATTTGAAAAACTGTATCCGCACGGCAAATAAAAATAATATGCGGGTACGTGTGATTGGGGAACTTTCCAGATTATCCGAAAGTTTTCAGAAAAAGATTCAGGAACTGGAAGAAGTTTCCGCGGCAAATACGGGACTGAATCTGACCATTGCCATCAATTATGGAAGCCGGGATGAGATGCTTCGGGCCATGAAGCATATGTTTACTGATATAAAGAATGGCAGAATCACGGAGGAGGAAATCAATGAGAAAACCTTTTCCGGATATCTGGATACAAGGGAACTTCCAGACCCGGATTTACTGATTCGTACAAGTGGAGAGCAGCGGCTTTCCAATTATCTGCTGTGGCAGCTTGCGTATAGCGAATTTTATTTTACGGATGTTCCGTGGCCGGATTTTCATAAAAAAGAATTGGAATTAGCTGTGGAAGCGTATAATAAACGAGACAGACGCTTTGGCGGACTTAAGGAGGAAGAATAGGATGTTTAAAACGAGACTGTTAAGCGGAATCGTGCTGGTAATTCTGGCTCTGTTTTTGATTATTTCAGGCCATGAAATTTTATTATTTGCAACACTTGCCATTTCCTGTATCGGAATGTTTGAATTATATCGCGTGTTCAAGATGGAAAAGACCGTTCTGGCAGGCGTTGGATATCTGGCGGCAATCGTTTATTACTGTAATTTACAGTGGAAGTTTCTGCCGGATCTTATGATTTTATTTATGGCATTTTTGATTCTGTTAATGTTTGTATTTGTATTTGCATATCCGAAATTTCATGCAGATCAGGTGATGGCAGCATTTTTTGGATTCTTCTATGTAGCGGTCATGCTTTCTTATGTATATCAGATCCGTACGCTGGAGAGAGGGTTATATCTTGCCTTTCTTGTATTTTTATGTTCGTGGGGATGCGATACCTGTGCATATTGCGTCGGAATGCTGATCGGAAAGCACAAGATGTCGCCGAAACTCAGTCCGAAAAAATCGGTAGAGGGTGCAGTGGGAGGTGTGGCAGGTGCTGCGCTTCTGACCGCTTTATATTGTTTTATTTTCCGTAGCCCGATGCATCTGGAACGTGGAGAAATTGTAATTCTTGCTGTGATTGCGGCAATTGCCGGACTGATTTCCATGGTAGGGGATCTGACAGCTTCTGCCATCAAAAGAAATTATGATATCAAGGATTACGGAAAGTTGATTCCAGGTCATGGAGGAATTCTCGACCGGTTTGACAGCATGATTATTACTGCACCAATCATTTATTTCCTGGCGCTTCATATGCTGTAAGAGGTGAACGATGAAAAAGATAGCAATTTTGGGATCGACAGGGTCCATTGGAACACAGACACTTTCTGTGATTGAAGAACATGCAGATGATTTTGAAGTGACCGCACTTGCCTGTGGAAACAATATCCGTCTGCTGGAAGAACAAATGCGGAAATTTCGCCCAAAGCTTGTTGCTGTGTGGAGCAAAGAGGCAGCAGCTTCCCTTCGGGTCCGCACGGCGGATCTGGGCATTCCTGTGGAAACCGGAATGGATGGATTACTTGCGGTTGCAACTTATGAAGAGTCGGAAATTCTGGTGACGGCGATTGTCGGGATGCTCGGAATCCGGCCGACCATTGCAGCCATAAAGGCAAAGAAAACGATTGCCCTGGCAAACAAAGAAACGTTAGTTACGGCAGGACATCTGATTATTCCGCTTGCAGCGGAGTATGGAGTGTCCATTCTTCCGGTAGACAGTGAACATAGTGCCATTTTTCAGTCTTTGCAGGGAAACGAAGAAAATCCGATCAGTAAAATCCTTCTTACCGCATCCGGAGGACCGTTCAGGGGCAGAAAGAAGCAGGATCTGCTCCATATACAGGTGGAAGATGCATTAAAGCATCCGAACTGGTCCATGGGACACAAGGTGACCATTGATTCTTCGACACTTGTGAACAAAGGGCTTGAGGTTATGGAAGCAAAATGGCTGTTTGGCGTACAACTCGAACAGATTGAAGTTGTCGTGCATCCGCAGAGTGTCATTCATTCTGCTGTGGAATATGAGGATGGTGCAGTGATTGCGCAGCTTGGAACGCCGGATATGCGTCTGCCGATTCAGTATGCACTGTATTACCCAAAGCGGAAACATTTATCCGGGAAGCGTCTGGATCTTTTTGCTCTTCGTGACCTTACGTTTGAGCGCCCGGATACGGATACCTTCCGTGGGCTTTCCCTGGCATATGATGCTGCCAGACGGGGAGGAAATATCCCAACGGTTTTTAATGCCGCAAATGAAAAGGCAGTGGCAATGTTTCTGGACAGAAAAATCGCTTATCCGGAAATTACGGAAATGATTGAAGCTGCAATGGAAGAAGTCAGCTATATCGCACATCCGGATTTAGAGCAGATCTTAGAGACAGAGCAGGCAACATATGAATATATAGGGGGCAGGTGGTAAAAAAATGAAAATTGTATCATTTCTTATCGCATTTGTAATATTTAGTATTGTAATTTTATTTCATGAACTGGGGCATTTTTTGCTTGCAAAGGCAAACGGAATCCGGGTAAATGAATTTTGTTTCGGCCTTGGACCGACTATCTGTGGGATACAAAAAGGCGAAACCAAATACTGCATTAAGGCATTTCCGTTTGGAGGAGCCTGCATGATGGAAGGGGAAGACGAAGATTCGACGGACAATCGTGCATTTGGTAAAAAGCCGGTATGGGGACGTATGAGCGTCGTATTTGCAGGACCTTTTTTTAACTTTATTCTTGCATTTATTTTCGCGTTTATCCTGATGAGCTGTGTGGGATATGATAAGCCGGTTCTTTCCGGGGTAATGGAAGGATATGCCGCAGAAGAGGCAGGTCTTCAGGAAGGGGATGAGATTATCCGGATGAATCATTTTTCGGTTCATTTCAGCAGAGAAATCACTGCATACGGAACATTTCATTCCGGGGAAACCATTAAAGTCACTTATGCAAGGGATGGGCAGAAACATACGACAACACTGGTTCCGAAACTGGATAAAGAGACCGGAAGATATCTGTACGGATTTCAGACCATGGGAAATGTCCGAGTAAAGGGAAACGTGCTCACAAACTTAAAAAACAGTTTTTACGAGGTGCGATACTGGATTTATACCACTATCCAGAGTCTGAAAATGCTTGTGACACGTCAGGTATCTCCAAACGAACTGAGCGGACCGGTCGGTATCGTAAAATCAATCGGAGACACCTATCAGCAGTCTGTAAAAAATGACGGGTATTACTATGCACTTTTGAATATGCTCAACTGGACGATTCTTTTATCTGCGAATCTGGGCGTTATGAATCTGCTGCCGCTTCCGGCACTGGACGGAGGCCGGCTGTTATTTCTGATTATTGAGGCGATCCGCAGAAAGCGGATTGATCCAGACAAAGAAGGCATGGTAAATCTGGTTGGTATTGTATTGTTGTTTGGACTGATGTTTATTGTTATGTTCAATGACATTCGAAAACTATTTATCTAAGAGGCTAGAGGCGTTATGATGGAGAGACATATCACAAAGGAAGTACAGATTGGAAACAGATGGATTGGAGGAAATCATCCGATTGCGATTCAGTCTATGACAAATACAAAGACAGAGGATGTTGCGGCAACGGTGGCACAGATTAAGCAGCTGACAAAAGTCGGTTGTGAAATTATCCGCTGCGCGGTTCCCACCCAGGAGGCAGCTGCGGCGCTGACGGAAATCAAAAAACAGATTACCATCCCGCTGGTTGCGGATATCCATTTTGATTACCGGCTTGCGATTGCAGCCATGGAGCACGGTGCGGATAAAATTCGTATCAATCCCGGAAACATTGGAAGTCGTGAGCGTGTAAAAGCGGTTGTGGATGTGGCAAAAGAGCGCCGGATTCCTATCCGTGTGGGCGTCAACAGCGGATCTTTAGAGAAGGGTCTCGTGGAAAAATACCATGGTGTGACCGCAGAGGGAATTGTGGAGAGCGCAATGGATAAAGTGAAACTGATCGAAGATATGGGCTATGATAATCTTGTGATCAGTATCAAATCCTCGGATGTCATGATGTGTGTCAAAGCACATGAGCTGATCGCAAAACAGACGGATCATCCGCTGCATGTGGGAATCACAGAGGCGGGAACACTGATCAGCGGGAATATCAAATCCGCAATCGGTCTGGGACTGATTTTAAACCAGGGAATCGGGGATACCATCCGTGTTTCTCTGACCGGGGACCCGTTGGAAGAGATTAAATCCGCAAAACTGATTCTTCGTACCCTCGGACTTCGCAAAGGGGGCGTGGAAGTGGTTTCCTGTCCGACCTGCGGAAGAACCCGCATTGATCTGATCGGGCTTGCCAATCAAGTAGAAACGATGGTTTCGGAATTTCCGCTTGATATCAAAGTGGCGGTAATGGGATGTGTGGTAAACGGACCGGGAGAGGCAAAGGAAGCCGATATCGGGATTGCCGGAGGTGTCGGTGAGGGCCTGATTATCAAACATGGAGAAATTTACAAAAAGGTACCGGAAGCAGAACTTCTGCCGGCACTGCGTTATGAATTGGAACATTGGAGTGAAGACTGATGTCAAAAGCATTTCGTGAAGCCTTTCCGACACTGAAACTGGAGGAAGAACTCGAAGGGCTGTTAGATACAACTGAAGTGACAAAAATAAGTGCGAATCATGAACATACTCATATTCGCATTTATTTGCGTGCAAAAAGACTTATTTTCAAAAAAAACATATGGAAACTTGAAAAAGCGATTACCGAACAGATTTTTCAGAACCGGGCCATACAGGTAAAGATCATAGAGTCTTATGAGCTTTCCGAACAGTATACCCCGAAGTCTCTGATAGAGGTGTATAAGGACAGTATTTTAGATGAACTGAATGCCTACAGTGTGCTCGAATACAATCTGTTGCGGACGGCGGACATGGAATTTCCGGAAGAGGACCGTCTGATTCTGACGATGGATGAGACTATTATTGCCAAAACCCGTACGGATGAGATTATCGAATTTTTAGAGAAAGTGATCTGTGAGCGCTGTGGAATGAATCTGAAAATATTTCCACAATACCGGAAACCGCAGGAGAGCAAATACCGGAAAAATTCCGAAGAACGGATCCGGCAGGAAGTGGCAGGAATTGTTGCGCGGACGAAGCTGATTATGGAAGGAAAATCCCAGGAAACGGAAGAAAAAGAGAAAACTGTCGAAACAGAAGAAAAAACAAAGACAATTGCAAAAACGGCAGGAAATCGTGCAGACACTTCAAAAAATGGTACAAATTATGCAAAACCAAAGCAGAAGTTTGAAAAGCGGGGAGAGTTCCGCCGGAAATTCGAGTCGGATAACGGCAAAAAATCCATGAATCCGGATGTAATATACGGAAGAGACTTCGAAGAAGAGAGCATGGAGATTGAGAAGATTGACGGACCGATCGGAGAGGTTGTGATCCGCGGAAAGATTCTGTCGGTAGATACCCGTGAGATCCGCAATGAAAAGACCATCATTATTTTTTCCGTGACGGATTTTACCGATACGATTGTTCTTAAAATTTTTGCGAGAAATGATGATGTACCGGAGCTGTTAAAAGAAATCAGCGGGGGAAAGTTTGTGCGTGTCAAAGGTGTTGCAACCATTGATAAGTTCGACAGTGAACTTACCATCGGTTCTATCGTCGGAATCAAGAAATGCGCCGATTTTACAACGGTCCGTATGGATACCAGCGTAGAAAAACGCATAGAGCTGCACTGCCATACCAAAATGAGTGATATGGATGGCGTTTCAGATGTCAAGGATATTGTCAAGCGTGCAATGAAATGGGGGCATAAGGCGATTGCCATTACCGATCACGGGGATGTGCAGGCGTTCCCGGATGCCAATCATACCGTACCGTCCGATTCGGATTTTAAAGTCATTTACGGCGTGGAGGCATATCTGGTCGATGATTTAAAGGGGATGGTGACGGACAGCCAGAACCAGGATCTGGATGCAGATTATGTGGTATTTGATTTGGAGACAACCGGATTTAGTCCGGAGACCAACCGCATTATAGAGATCGGGGCGGTGAAGGTGCAGAACGGAAAGATCGTGGACAAATTCTCAACGTTTGTCAATCCACAAGTGCCGATTCCGTTTCGGATTGAGCAGCTGACGTCGATCAATGATTCCATGGTGATTGATGCACCTGTCATTGCAGACATTCTTCCGGAATTTATGAAATTCTGCGAGGGATGTGTTATGGTTGCCCATAATGCCGATTTCGATATGAGTTTTATCAAGAAAAACTGCCAAAGGCTGGATATTCCATGCAAGCCGACGATTGTGGATACGGTTGCCCTGGCGCGTGTCCTGCTTCCGAATCTGAACCGTTTTAAGCTGGATACGGTTGCAAAAGCGCTGGGCGTATCCCTGGAAAATCACCATCGTGCAGTGGATGATGCCGGATGTACGGCAGAGATTTTTGTGAAGTTTATTGAGATGCTCCGGGAGCGCGGTATGTCTACCCTGGACGAAGTGAATGCAATGGGAACCTCATCGGTGCAGAATGTACAAAAGATGCCGACTTATCATGCGATCATTCTTGCCACCTGCGATCAGGGGCGGACAAACCTGTATAAGCTGATTTCGCTGGCGCATATCAAATATTATCACCGGCGTCCGAGGATTCCGAAGAGTGAATTTATCAGGTACCGGGATGGACTTCTGATCGGGTCTGCCTGCGAAGCGGGAGAGTTGTACCGGGCAATTTTAAATGGCCGTCCGGAGGAAGAAATTTCTAGACTGGTAAACTTTTATGATTATCTGGAAATCCAGCCGCTCGGAAACAATGCATTCCTTGTAAGAGATGAAGATTCTCCGGTTGCGTCTAATGATGATCTGATTGAGATCAATAAAAAGATTGTCCGGCTCGGTGAACAGTTCCATAAGCCGGTGGTGGCAACCTGTGATGTGCATTTTTTAGATCCGGAGGATGAAATTTACCGGAGAATTATCATGGCAGGGCAGGGATTTAAAGATGCGGATGAGCAGGCTCCCCTTTTTCTGCGGACGACGGAAGAGATGCTGAAAGAATTTGCCTATCTTGGAAGTGAAAAAGCAGAAGAGGTTGTTATTACAAACACAAACCGGATTGCGGATATGTGCGAAAAAATTTCTCCCGTTCGTCCGGATAAGTGTCCGCCGGTCATTGAAAATTCGGACCAGATGCTGCGTGACATCTGTTACAACAAAGCACATAAAATGTATGGAGATCCACTGCCGGAAATTGTGCAGGAACGTTTAGACCGGGAATTAAATTCCATTATCAGCAATGGGTATGCTGTGATGTATATCATTGCGCAGAAGCTGGTTTGGAAATCCAACGAAGACGGCTACCTGGTCGGATCGCGTGGATCGGTCGGAAGTTCTTTCGTTGCGACAATGTCCGGTATTACGGAGGTGAACCCGCTGCATGCGCATTATCTGTGCAAACATTGCCAGTACAGCGATTTTGATTCGGATCTGGTAAAATCTTTTTCCGGCCGAAGTGGATGTGATATGCCGGATAAGCTCTGTCCGCGCTGCGGAAAACCGCTTTCCAAAGAAGGGTTTGATATTCCGTTTGAGACGTTCCTGGGATTTAAGGGAAATAAAGAGCCGGATATCGACTTGAACTTTTCCGGAGAGTACCAGAGTAAGGCACATAAATACACCGAAGTTATCTTCGGGGAGGGACAGACCTTTAAGGCAGGAACGATCGGTACGCTGGCAGATAAGACGGCATTCGGTTATGTCAAAAATTATTATGAAGAGCGCGGTGTACATAAGAGAAACTGTGAAATTGACCGGATTGTACTTGGATGTGTCGGCGTGCGCCGTACTACAGGACAGCATCCGGGTGGTATCGTTGTTCTTCCGATGGGGGAACAGATTTATACATTTACCCCGGTTCAGCATCCGGCAAATGATATGACGGTCGATATTACGACCACACATTTTGATTATCACTCGATTGACCATAATCTTTTAAAACTTGACATTCTCGGGCACGATGATCCTACCATGATCCGTATGCTGCAGGATCTGACGGGTGTAGATCCGACGCAGATTCCATTGGATGATAAGGCTGTCATGTCGCTGTTTCAGGATACTTCCGCACTTGGCATCACGCCGGATGATCTGGTGAACTGTCAGCTGGGAGCATTGGGTATCCCGGAGTTTGGTACAGACTTTGCCATGGGCATGTTAATAGACACACAGCCAAAAGAATTTTCGGATCTGGTGCGTATTGCAGGGCTGTCCCATGGTACGGACGTATGGCTTGGCAATGCACAGACATTGATTCAGGAAAAGAAGGCAACGATTTCTACCGCCATCTGTACAAGGGATGATATCATGATCTATCTGATCAGTATGGGACTGGATTCCGAGGAATCGTTTAAGATTATGGAGAATGTCCGGAAGGGAATTGTGGCAAAAGGAAAATGTGACAAATGGCCGGAATGGAAGCAGGATATGATCGATCACAATGTACCGGACTGGTATATCTGGTCCTGTGAGAAGATTAAGTACATGTTCCCGAAAGCCCATGCAGCCGCGTATGTTATGATGGCATGGCGCATTGCCTACTGTAAAGTGTTTTATCCGCTGGCTTACTATGCAGCATATTTTTCTATCCGTGCGACCGCGTTCAGTTATGAGCTGATGTGTCAGGGAAAAGAAAAACTGGAAGGATATATGCATGAGTACGAAAAGCGCAAGGACGAGCTCTCCAAAAAAGAGCAGGATACCTACAAAGATATGCGTCTGGTACAGGAAATGTATGCCAGAGGATTTGAATTTCTTCCGCTGGATATCTATAAGTCAGAACCGCATCATTTTCAGATTGTGGATGGAAAACTGCTGCCGGCGCTCAATACGATTGACGGACTTGGCGATAATGCGGCAGTTGCGATTGCAGAAGCGGCAAAAGACGGAATTTTTCTTTCCAAGGATGATTTTAGGGAACGGACAAAAGTATCAAAGACAACCATAGAACTGATGAGTGATCTGGGATTGTTTGGCGATATGCCGGAATCCAATCAGCTTTCCCTGTTTGATTTTGGCGCGTAATGTTATGGAAGTTTTGAAAAACAAAAGAGGAGGAACCGCATTTTTGGGTTCCTCCTCTTTTACAGTCTTATAAATTTATTTTTTGATAACGCCGGGATGGAAAGCGGTGAGTGTTCCCGGATGATCGGTCGGTGTACATAACATTTCTTTTGTCTTAAAATCGGTAAAATAGATGTAACTGGAAGTGACGTTGATATTGGAGTAATTGCCCTGTGCCAGTTCCTGATATCCACTGCCGTCATTTTTGATCATACAAAGGGCCGGATTGTCTTCGGAATAGCGCTGATAAAAAATACTGCTTCCGTATACATTGTAGAGATCCAGACTGTCCTTGGTAAGTGTAACCGGATGACCGGATTTCATATTGGTATGTACCAGGGCGTTGTTCTGATCCACATCCATATAATAGACATTGTCATCACTGGTTACAATCGGTTTGAAAGAATTACATTCATAGACTTTGCTTAAACTGTCACTGGCGGTATCCAGCTGATAGATGGCACCGTCACTTTCGGTTCCGCTGGTATAAATATACTGACCCAGCGTGCTGCATGTAAAAATGTAAGGCGAATATACTTTTTTGCGTCCTTCGCCATCGATTCCGATCTTGTAAAGCGTTGTAGCATCCTTGTCATCATAGTGCAGATAATAAATGTAGTTTCCGACAAGCGAGGCATACAGGCAGGGATCTTTGTCTAAAATTTTAGTGTTTTCTCCATTCTGGTCAATTCTGCACAGACTGTTTCTTGCGTAGGAGAAGAAATCAAATCCGGTTCCATTATTTTCATTATTGCGTACATAGTATACATAATGGTCATCGGCGTTGATATACATGACACGGTCATAACTGAGTTTTTTCAGATGATTGCCGTTTGTATCCATGGAATACAGCCGGTAATCGTCATCCGGATTGGCAAAATAAACGGTTCCGTTTTTCTCACAAAACAAGCCGGCATTGTAAAGGTTTCCGGCAGTATTTCCGTTGACATAGCTTGTGTTGTATTTGATCTTACTTTTCTGATGGCTGTAAAAGCCCAGTCCTGCAAATACTACGACCAGAACAGCAATTATAATTATGGGCAAACGTTTTTTCATAATATCGAGTCCTCCTTGGTAAGTTGTATCTTGCCTTTTATACCTTTGTGTTATAAAATTTTATCATAAATCATGAAGGAGCGCTATATGAAAGATTTACTAGATATCCGAAAAGATATTGATAAAATTGACGAACAGATCGTAAAACTCTATGAGGAACGGATGAAACTGACCTCGGATGTGGCTGAATACAAAATAAATACCGGGAAGCAGATTTTTGACAAGGAGAGAGAGGAATCCAAGCTGGCAACGCTGCAGAAAAAAGCGGAAAGTGATTTTACCAGACACGGAATCCGTGAACTTTTTGAGCAGATCATGGCGATGAGCCGTAAGAAACAGTATAAACTGCTGACGGAGCATGGAATTATGCCTCCGCAGGAGTTTGAGCCGATTCACACGCTGGATTATTCCAATGCAAGGATTGTTTTTCAGGGACTCGAAGGTGCCTACAGCCAGCTTGCCATGGAACAGTTTTTTGGAGAAAACTGCAATAATTTCCATGTGGAGAGCTGGAAAGATGCCATGGAGGCCATTAAAAACGGGGAAGCGGATTATGCGGTACTCCCGATCGAGAATTCTTCGGCAGGAATTGTCTCGGAAAATTATGATCTTCTGGTGGAATATGATAATTATATTGTCGGGGAGCAGATCATCCGTATTGATCATGCACTTTTAGGACTGGAAGATGCGGATGAGAGAGATATCCGTACCGTGTATTCGCACAAACAGTCACTGATGCAGTGCAGTGAATTTCTGGACAGTCATGCGGACTGGGAAAAATTCAGTGTCAGCAATAATGCCGTTGCAGCCAAGAAGGTCAAAGAGGATGGGGAGATTTCCCAGGCGGCGATTGCCAGTGCAAAAAATGCCCAGATTTATGGGTTGAAAGTATTACGCAATTCCATTCAGAATAATAAAAATAATTCGACCCGGTTTATTGTTGTGACAGGGAAAAAAGTATATACCGATCAGGCAGACCGGATCAGCATCTGTTTTGAGATCAATCACGAAAGCGGTGCTTTATATCATGCACTGTCGCATTTTATTTATAATGGACTGAATATGACAAATATCCAGTCACGTCCGTTACAGAATAAAAACTGGGAATATCGTTTCTTTGTTGATTTTGAGGGAAGATTTGAGGATCATGCAGTGCAGAATGCGCTGCGCGGACTTCGGGACGAAACAATTGCATTCCGGATTCTTGGTACGTATTAGTCAGAATTGGTGAAAGAAGGTGGGCGTATGGCAATTCACACATTTGCAGCAATTTATATTGGCACATACGATGTGAGCCTGAAGGTATTTGAGTTTACAAACAGAAAAAAGTTTCATGAGGTGGATCACATCCGGTCCCGGCAGGAACTGGGAAAAGGCACTTATGGCACAGGGACAATCGGATATGAGCAGGTGGAAGAACTCTGTGAAACACTGGCGCAGTTTAAAGAGATTATGGAAAGCTACAAGGTAGACAGTTATGAAGTCAGTGCAGCAGCCGCACTCCGGGATACCACAAATGAGATATTTGTCCTTGACCAGATTTATCTTAGAACCGGATTCCGGGTAAAGGTGTTAAGCAACTCGGAACACCGTTTTATCAGTTATAAAGCGGTGGCTGGCAGTCCGGTGTTTGAGGAGATGATAAAGACGAGTGCAGCAGTCGTGGATGTCGGCGGGGCGAGTGTGCAGATCACATTATTCCGTGACGGGAAAATGATCACGACACAACACATGGAAACAGGCATTATGCGCCTGCGGAATCTGCTTGGAGACCGCGGATATTCCCTGAAAATGTATGAAAACCAGATTGAGGAATATGTCAATAAAAAACTCGAGGGATTCCGTGCCATGTATATGAATACGCCGGTGGATTATCTGATCCTGATCAGTGACTATGCCGACGGCCTGGTCAAAAAGATTGAGGAAAAAGGCGGAAAAAGCCGGCAGGTAAAGCTGGATAAATTCTCTAAATTTATCGATAAACTGCTCAAAAAAACACTGGAGGAGATCACAGCGGAATTAAATCTTTCAGATGAGAGGGAACCGCTGATCATTCCGGCACTTGTGCTGTATAAAATGATGGCACAGAATGTGAATCCGAAAGAGGTATGGGTGCCGGGAGCAAACATTCAGGATGGTATGGCATTTGATTATGCACAGCACAATAAACTGCTGGCATCGACACATGATTTTGATGCGGATGTCATTTCGGCGGCCACATTTTTATCGGAGCATTACCACAGTTTTTCTCCACACATTCAGACACTTTCCAAGCTATCCATTAAGATTTTTGATGCGATGAAACAGGAACACGGACTTGGAAAGCGGGCGCGTCTGCTGCTTCAGGTGGCTACAATCCTGCATGACTGTGGAAAGTATGTCAGCTTTGCGGAAGCGTCGGAGAGTACGTATCATATTATCATGTCCTCAGAGATTATCGGTCTGACCCATCAGGAGCGGGAGATTGTTGCACAGATCGTGCGTTACAATACCCTTCCTCTGGACCCGTATGAGGAAGTCGCCGATGTGCTGAGTCAGGAAGAGTATCTTTGCGTGGCAAAACTTTCGGCAATTCTTCGTGTGGCAAATGCGCTGGATCAGAGTCATAAACAGAAGTTTAAAAATATCCGGATCGCGGTAAGGGAGAGAAAACTCGTGATTACGGTCGAGGCATTTGAGGATATTGCACTGGAACAGGCATTGTTTGACGCAAAGACCTGTCTCTTATACACATCTCCGAGCCCACGAGACCGTACTAGATCTC
>ERZ1027014.745-NODE-745-length-14194-cov-4.639296_pt1 | contig 14194 bp, 14 predicted proteins | sample MGYA00519287_ERZ1027014 | MGnify/ENA primary metagenome ERZ1027014 (study PRJEB26926, sample SAMN06164698) | human gut metagenome | biome: ENVO:00009003; feature: ENVO:2100002; material: ENVO:00002003 | host: Homo sapiens | place: USA | collected 2012 ...
CCGAAACGATGCGCTGCCAAAAACTTTTATGTACGGTCATTCAACAGAACGGAAGCCCTTGCCGATGATCTCGCTCGTATTCGTGATAAACATAAATGCCTTTTTATCGATGGAACGGACATACGCGCGGAGCTTCACAGCTTCACCGCGTCTGCACGCAACCATAACGACCTTGCAGCCCTCATGCGAATACGCGCCTGTGGCATCCACAATGGTCGAGCTGCGGTTCATCTTATGAATGATGTAATCGCAAATCTCCTCCGGGTGCGTAGTGACAATGGAGAAATATTTGCAGAGGTTAATACCTTCAATCACAGAATCGACCATGAACGCTTTGATAGCAAGACCGAGCAGCGAAAACAGGCCTGTGCGGATATCGAATACAAACGTCGCGGAAAATGCGATGAGCGCATCGCTGACGAGCAGCGCTTTGCCGATATCAAGACTCGTGTACTTTTTGAGGATCATCGCAACAATATCCGTGCCGCCGCTCGAAGCGTTGCAATTAAAGAGGATCGCCGAGCCGACCGCCGGCAGCATCATGCCGTAGCACAGCTCGAGGAACGGCTGATCGGTAAGCGGCTTGGAAAGCGGAATGACCTTTTCAAACAGCCACGTCAAAAACGAAAGCAGCATGCTGCAATACACGGTAAGCACACCAAAACCGCGTCCTAAAATGATAAAACCGACGATGAGCAGGATGATATTGATAATCCACATGATATCCGCCGTGGAGAACGACGGAAAAATACGACCGAGCAGAATAGAGATACCGCTCACGCCGCCGGTGGAGAAATTATTCGGAAATTTAAAGAAATAAATGCCGATGGCAAAAATAAAGGTGCCAAACGTGATGAGCAAAAATGTCTTTAAATTTTGCTTTGTAAGCTTTTCTTTAACGTTTTGAATTGGGTTATTCATACTACGCCAACTTTCCTCATTGCAGGCAAGCCGCCTGTTTTTAGTCCGTCTGAGATTTTAACACAGCAAACACCAAAATTCAACAGGAAAGCACACAAATGAATAATTGATTTTTTCTCCGTCATTTTTTGCAAGTTGCGTCTTTCAAAACTTGCTTTACATATGTTTCGAGCGCGTTTTGATACGCCGGAAAACGCTCCCGTATGGAGTCGGCAAACGTCTCGGACTGTACGAAATCGCAGAATTTGTCATACGGCAGAAATTTGGAATCGATCGTTTCATTCGCCTGCAGCGTGATTGGGATATCCGCGCTTTCAACCGTTGCGGCATACACGTAAAACACCGTTGGGCCATGCGTCAGACGCAGCAAAAAGGTCAGCTCTTCCGGCTGCTTTACGATGCCGGTCTCTTCCCTAAGCTCCCGCACCGCGCCTGCAAGCGGTTTTTCGCCTTTTACAACGGAGCCGCCGGTCACCTCCCATTTCAGCGCGAAAACCCGCTTTTTCGGGTCGCGCTGCGTGCACAAAACCTCGCCCTGCTTTGTAACGGTGAAAATCTCCACCACACGGTGGTGCGCACCCTCCGGTATGGGCTTTTTACCCCATTCATCGCGGTATAGATCAAAGCCGAGCAGTTCCCCGTTTTCGTCCACCGCGTCCCACACCTCACGTTTTTTGGCCATTTTCCGTTCCTCCTTTTGGCTTTTATGATGCAAAAAGGAGAGCGGTCGAAACCGTTCTCCTTCTGTGTTTTTTTAAATCAAATCAGGCTGCGGATGTAATCTGCCGCCTTGCGGATATCACCCTCGGGGTCATCGCCGACTTCACGTTCGATCGTCAGGAAGCCCTTATAGCCGATGTCGTTCAGCGCCTTGAAGTACGCCGGGAAATCAACGTCGCCTTCGCCGAGCGGAAGCTCAATGAAGGAAGCGTCGTTCAGCATGTCGGATTCCTCCATGCCGTACAGGATCTCCGGGCTGACATAATGCAGACGCTTGCCGTCTTTTGCATGTGTGTGCACAATGTAATCCTTCAGCGTGTAGACCGCCTGCACCGGGTCGTCGCCCGTGACCATGACAAAGTTTGCCGGATCAAGGTTGACGGAAACACCCTTGGAATGGAGGCCGTCAAGGAACCCCTTCAGCGTCGTTGCAATCTCCGGGCCGGTCTCCACGGCGAAGTGTGCCTGCATGGAGTCTGCATACGCCGCAAGCTGGCCGCAAGCATCCTGCATGATTGCATAGCGCGGGTGGCTCGGGTCGTTCGGTACAACGCCGATATGCGTTGTGATCACATCGGTCTCGAGGTCCTTTGCAAGGTCTACGATGCGTTTGGATTTTTCAATGAGCTCCGGGTTCAGCTTCGGGTCGTTGAAGCCGTGGCCGAGGTCGCCGCACAGCGCAGAGATCGTCAGGCCGTGATCCTTCACGCGCTTCAAAAATTCGCGGCGCGCTTCTGCGTTCATATTCTCGGGCGCCATTTCGCCTTTTGTTGCGTAAACCTGAATGCCGGTCGCACCGACTGCAACAGCTTTATCGAGAGCCGTGAGCGTATCGGTGCGGAAGCCGTCCATCAGAACGCCGATAGAAAAGGGATACATAAGCAATTTCCTTTCTTAATGCACAGGGAGCTTAGCCCAGCGTGATCTCTTTGTGCTGCTCGGAGGAATCGTAAATCGCCTGCATCATCTGTGCCGTGATGATAACGGTATCGATGTGAGACGGCAGCTTCTTGCCGGTCTTGATGCAATCGATGAATGCGTCAATCTCGTTCTGGAAGTGGTCGCGCATCTTAAAGACAGGCTTATACTCCGTGAGTGCACCGTACTCGGAGCTGTAAACGGTGAAATCCTTGCCGTACTGGAGACGGATGCCACCCTTATCGCCCATGAAGTCGATGTAACACTCGTTTTCGCCGATGTTCTGCGCCCAAGCGCCGTGCAGAGAGATGACCGGGCCTTCGGTACGGATCATGCCGACAACGGAGTCGTCCACGTCGTAGGTGCCGTCGTACTTCGGGGGACCTGCCCACATGTCGGTGTATGCGTAGCCCTTCATGTCCTTGCCAAGCTCGCAGAAAGCTTCACCCGTAACGGTCTTAACCTTCGGGTCGCCGCAGCAGTACATAACGATATCAAGGTAATGTACACCCCAGTCAATCAGAGCACCGCCACCTGCAATCGCCTTTGTGGTGAACGCGCCGCCGAGGCCCGGAATGGAACGGTGTGCACGGAAGCTGGCATGTACATGGTAGATATCGCCGAGCTTGCCGTCGTCGATATACTTTTTGATGAGGTTAACGCTGTCATTGAAACGGTTGACAACGCCGATATTGAGCACCTTGCCGGTCTCGTGCTGAACCTTCTGCATCTCAAGGGCTTCCTTGTAGGTTCTTGCAGCCGGCTTCTCGCACAGAACGTTCTTACCTGCGCGCAATGCGTCAATGGAAATAGTCGGGTGAACATTGTTCGGGGTGCAGACGGAAACAGCCTCAACTTCCGGGTCTGCCAGGACATCGTGATAATCCACAACAGCGGTGCCGCAGCCGTACTTTTCAACGGCAGCCTGTGCGCGCTCCGGGATGATGTCGCAGAAATACTTGATTTCTGCCTCCGGGTTGTTCATGTAAGACGGGATGTGCGCTGCATTTGCGATCGTACCGCAACCAATAACGGCAACTTTCATTGGAATACAACTCCTTTAAGAATTTTCTGCGGGCTGCGGAAGGTTCTTTTTATCCTCCTCAGCCCATTTTTTATATTCACGCGGCGCCATGCCCACATATTTTTTGTAGGCGCGGCTGAACGCATGGATCGATTTGAAGCCCATCAGCTCGGCGACTTTTGTAACGGAATATCCCTGGCGAAGATACTCGTTTGATTTTTCAAAGCGCCGCTTTGTGTGATAGGATTTCAGGCTTTCGCCCGTAAACGCAGAGAACTTCTGCGCAATATGGGTATAACTGTACCCAAACTCCGCACTGAGCGCGCTGAGATTTTCCATGGACTCAAGGTGCACATCAATGTAATTGATGACATCGTAGACGAGCTTTTCATCGGAATTATTGCTGCCGCTCAGTAAGTAGTTTTTGTAGAACTTTCGGCTGAAAATGCGGTATACGCCGCAGATGATCTCCTGCATGTACGCTTCAATCAAAAGGTTCGAGAGTACGTCGTCCGAAATGAATTCAGAAAGCACGCGCATGAACGTGTCCTGTAAGCTGACCGCGTTATGAAACTGCACCTGCTCGTTCGTATCAAAAAAACTCTTAAGCTGTGCAATCTTCTCATTTACGATCGGCTCCACAAAATCAAAGCCGAGATAAAAGAAACGCAGCGGTTCGATCTCCGCCGAGATGATGTTGTGCATCTGTCCCTTGCGCACAAGGAGCAGGTCACCCTTCTGCATGGTGTACACCGTATCATCTACATAAAATGCACCGGTACCGGAAAGCACGTATGTAATCTCATAGACCGCCTGCTCGTGCTCAAAGGTCTGGTAACCTGCTTCGCAGCTTAAGTCCCCAATCTGATACAGAACATATGGCCCGTACAGCATATCCATACCGGCGTATGTATTATCGAAGTGAAATTTTGCCCGATTGACCGGCATTGTGGTATCGCCTCTGTGTTTACGCCCTTATTATAATGAAAGAGCGCAGGAATGTATTTGATATTTTTTGCAAATCAGATGGTAAAAAACACAACTTTACCAGAAAATCAGCTTTTCTTCGCCTCTTTTTCAATGGCATCGAGTTCCCGGCACAAATGGCCGAACAATTCGCCGCTCACAACATTTTCGGTCTCGCCCGTCATGTTAAGCGTCACGCGGTCCAAAAAAGAGGAAAACGCTTCAAGCTCCTCTTCCGAAAAGCCCTGAAACGCCACCGCGTCGATCTGGTCTAACCGCTCGCGGCACATGGCACAGACCCTTTGCCCTTCTTCAGAGATATAAAGCCGCTTGCAGCGCAGGTTTTCTGCATCCACTTCTTTTGTGAGATACCCCGCCTTCTGCAAGCGCTTTGTAGAGAGTGCAATGGAGGCCGGGCTGACGCGCAGATGGTCTGCCACCTGCACCTGTGTGCACCCGGGATTTGCCGCAACGAAATCCAGTACAGGCATCTGGCCGAAATACAGGCCATGCTCCTGCGCCCCACGCCGATGTGCAAGCTGCTGCACAAGCTCCAGCTTATGTAACTTTCTCATCAGTTCATGCAATTCCATAGCCGCACTCCTCATACACCTCTTTGATATTATTATAACCCCGCTGTTAAATTTGTCAACCCATAGTGCCGTTTTCCCGTGCACTTCGGTTCAATATTCTCCTTTACACGGATGCTTTATTGTGCTATACTGTTAGCAGCTTGATTACAACAATTTGGAAGGGGTCTTAAAAATGAATGAAACGATTCAGGTTTTGATGAACCGCAAGTCCGTCCGTGTTTTTGAGGATAAAGAGATCACACCCGAAATCAAAGATATTATTCTCGCCGCTGCCATGCGCGCACCGACCGGCGGCAACTGCATGCCGTACTCCATCATTGACGTGACGGATCAGTCCATTAAGGATAAGCTTGCCGAAACCTGTGATCATCAGCCGTTCATTGCACAGGCGAAAATGGTGCTCATTTTCTGTGCAGATTACCACCGTTGGTACAGAAAGTTCAAAATAGCGGGCTGCGAGGACATTCCCGCGCCGGAGCTCAGCAACATGGTGCTTGCAACGGAAGATGCCGTCATCGCCGCACACACAGCCTGCATCGCCGCGGAAAGCCTCGGCATCGGTTCCTGCTATATCGGCGATATTGTGGAGAACTTCGAGATTCACAAAGAGCTTTTAAACCTGCCCCCGCAGGTCGCGCCGCTTTGCATGCTGGTCTTCGGCTATCCCACCCAGCAGCAAAAGGAAAGAAAGCAGACAACTCGTTTTGCAAAGAGCTCCATCGTGTTTGAGAACCGGTATCGTGAGCTTTCTGAAGAAGAGCTGCTCGAAATGATGCCAAACGACCGCACAAAGGCGTTCTATAACCGCAAATATGTTTCCGATTTTGCGCAGGAAATGGTGCGTTCCACAAAAGAGATCTACAAAAACTGGAATTCCAAGGAATAAGCCATGCTGCACATCGGTTGTCATCTTTCTGCCTCTAAGGGCTACTACGCCATGGGCAAAACGGCACTTTCCATCGGCGCAGATACGTTCCAGTTCTTCACGCGAAACCCGCGCGGCAGCCGCGCAAAGCCGCTTGATCTGAACGACGCACAGAAGTTAAACGAGTTGGCGGTGGAAAACCATTTTGCCGTGCTGCTCGCCCACGCACCGTATACGATCAATCCCTGCTCCGCAAACGAAGACACCCGCACATTCGCCCGCGAAACGATGCAGGATGATTTGAAGCGTCTGGAAGCCACACCGCACAATCTCTATAACTTCCACCCCGGCAGCCACGTTGGACAAGGCATCGAGACCGGCGTCACACAGATCAGCGAAACGCTGAACGCCATTTTATCTCCCGAACAGACCACCACGGTTTTACTCGAAACCATGGCAGGCAAGGGCACGGAAGTCGGCTCTCATTTTGAGGAACTCCGTGAAATTCTGGACCGCGTAACGCTTTCCGACCACATGGGCGTGTGCCTTGATACCTGCCACGTGTTCGATGCCGGGTATGACATTGTAAACGACCTCGACGGTGTGTTGACAGAGTTTGACCGCGTGATTGGGCTTAACCGCATGAAAGCGGTACACATTAACGACAGCATCTTCGGGCTTTCCTCTCACAAAGACCGCCACGCAAAGATCGGCGAGGGCAAGATTGGCACGGAAGCGTTCCGCCGCATCATCAACCACCCTGTCCTGCGCCGCCTCCCCTTTTATCTCGAAACTCCAAACGAACTCCCCGGCTACAAAGCCGAAATTGAACTTTTGAGAGCGATGGTTGAGAGAAACTAAAAAAGCTTATATTTTAATTTAAAAACAAAAAGAACACAAATCGTTTTAAACTAACTGTTCACGATTTGTGTTCTTTCTTTATGTCGTTCTTCTATTCCCCTTTCTGCCATTACATTTTGAACACAGCACCTGCAAATTAGAAGCAACCGTTTTTCCGCCTTTTGAAATCGGAATAATATGGTCGATTTGGAGTCCTACTCCATCCGGCATGTACTTTCCGCAATTTTGACATGTATTCGCCCTTAACGCGCGCAGTGCATTTCACTGCGAAGCAATTTCACAATAACCGCAGGTTATTATTTCACTCGCCGCAAGGCGAATTTCACAGAAAAAGGTCTTTGTCAAAAATGACAAAGACCTTTTTTCTGGTGGAGCCGAGGGGGAAGCAGTCGAACTCGGCGGCTTCCCCTTTAACAAAAGGGGATTCGTCGGTCCAATACTCGTCCAGCGAGAACCAGTCCCGCCACGTGATTTCCTGCTTGTCGTCCTCGGAGAACCACATGCTCACGACGAGCTTGTCGTCGTACAGGTAGACCTTGTCCACGAAATACTCGAAGACCTGGTCTCGAATCTCCGGGTCGTTCACGTCGGCGTGCAGGAACTTGTCGAAGTACGCCTGGATGCTGTGCCTGTCCTCGCACAGCGACACGCGGACGTTTTCCGTCCCTATGGCATCGTTCAGGGCGCTCTTCTGCTCTTCGAGCTGCGCGAGACGTTGTGTCACCGTATCGCTGAGCACGCCCTTCTCGATGACCTTCACGAGGTTCGCAAGGCTCTTCTCCACTTCCCTGCGCTTCGCCTCCAGCGCCTCGAGATACGCGGTGTCGTCGTGGCTCTTCTCGTAATACTCCGCCGCATCCAGGGCGAGCGCCGTCACGTTCTCCTCGTCGTCGACGATGTTGTGCAGGGCGAACAGCACCATGTCCTCTAGGTCCCGCTTGCGGGCCTTGTGCAGGTGGCACTCCTTCCTGCGCTGGGCGGAGCAATAGTAGTAGTAATACGTCCGCCCGGTCTTGCTCGTACCTGACACGCCCTGCATGGTGCTCCCGCACTCACCGCAATAGAGCTTGCCCGTGAGCCAATAGCGCGGAGCCTCGGCGTCGCCCATGCCGTGCGCCCGCTGGGAACCCTTGCGCTTGTTCTCGGCGAACCGCCTTTGCGCGCGGTCGAAGGTCGCCTCGTCGACGAGGACGGGCATTCCGCCGGCGACCGTGATGTCGCCGTGGTGGTACTCGCCGATGTAGGCGCGGTTCTTGAGCATCTTGTTCAGCATGTTCACGCTGAACTTCGCGTTCCTCGGCGTGCGCAGGCCCTGCGCGTTCATCTCCTCGGCAATGGTCTTCAGCGGCTTGCCCGACGCGTATTCCTTAAACGCCCACTGCACGAACGGCGCCGTGTTCGGGTCCGGGATGTACTTCTTCGTGGACCTGTCCACGTCGTAGCCGAACAGCTTGTGGCCGTTGTACAGGGCGTGCTGCGCGTTGTAGTCCATGCCGCGCTGGATGTTCTGCGACAGCTGGCGGCTGTAATACTCCGCCATGGCCTCCATCAGCCCCTCGATGAGGACGCCTTCGGGTCCCTCCGTCGGGATGTGCTCGGCCAACAGGTGAATCTCGCATCCCGCGTCGCGGATTTTCTTCTTCGCCATCGCCAGAACGTATTTGTCGCGTCCCAGGCGGTCGGTCTTCCACATGATGAGGGTATGGGGACGGATTTTTGCGACTTCCGACAGCATCTGCTGGAACCCCGGTCGTGCGTCCGTGGTGCCGGATATCGCCGCGTCCTCATACTCCTGCACGATTTTGAAGCCGTGCGCATCCGCCCATTCGTGGGCAAGCTCGCGCTGCTGGTCGATGCTCGCGTCGTTTTGCGAGTGGGACGAGAAGCGATAGTACGCTATCGCGAGGTTGTTGTCGTTCGGCGCGAATCTCTTCTTACGTGCCATAGGTTTACCCCCTCCCGTATTGATGAATTGCGTAAATACACATTTAATTATAAAGCCCGCCGCCCAAAAGGACGACGGGCTTGTCTCACATTTGCTACTGCGTGTCCTGGTCGCTCTGTTCCAAGAACGCCAGATACTGCCGATATTTGCGCAGCATCATGTTCTTGGCGTATTGCTCCATGTATTCGTAATCAGGCTCACCGGAATCAGTGACTGGAAGCATCAGCTTCTGCCTCAACATTCGCTGTTCTTTGAACTTATAGCCATAGCTGTATTTAGAGCGCTGCTTCGCAAACACAGACACGAAGAACAACAATACAAACTTGTTATCTTCGTAATTCCGAAGATGCAACCGCTTTACATCATCCGTAAAGATGCACTCATACGGATGATAAAACGCAATGCAAGGCGCACCGTTATAATTCACGCCCAGCACATTGCTATCCTTCGAGGCATTATCGTTACCGACAAAGCCGGTAACGCCGTTCCCATTATCCGTTGCACCTATAAACGGGCGAACGCCGGGAATCTTATTTCTTGTCTCCAAGCGTTTGCCTGCCCCTACGGTAAAAATATCGTCTAACGAAAACTCGCGCCACTCCTTCTCGTTCAACGCCGGAATCTCGACATAGTCGCCCAATTCACTAAGCATTGGCATCTTCGTCACCTCCCTTGAACAGGTACTCACGATTCTGCATCACCATCGAAAACTCGAACGCCAGGTAATCGCCGATGGCCTTCTCGAAATCGGCATCCGTGGGAATCTCGTCGTTGAAGTAGTAAAACGAGTGCAGCCACTCGTCCTCCGGCTTCACCGTGGACTCGACGCAGAACTTCGACGGAGCCTCTGCACGTCCGTTCCAAACATCCAGCAAATGCTGCTTCTTGTCCTTCGCCGAATCACCCTCGACGAGACCGACATGCGCACGCACCTCGTACCCGTCGTCGCGGAAGTCGATGAACTTGCAGACCTTATCGGCGTCGTGCGGCTCGTGCGCCGTGAACACGGCGATGACCGGGTTCGTACCCACGCCGTAGAACGTGTCCGTGTTGCAGGTGATGACGCCCTCCAGCGTGTGCTTCTTCATGATGCTCGCCTTGAACGCCTGCTCGGCCTTCGACTTGCCCGTCATGGAGGACTGCGGCACGATGACCGCCGCACGTGCGCCAACCGTCAGAGAATCCAGCAGATGCTCGATGAAGGACAGCTCGTACTGCTCGGGGTCTGCCTTCGTACCCTGCGAATAGGGCGGGTTCATCAAACCGACCGTCGCGCCCTTCATCTGCACCTGCGCCGGGTTCTTGCGCAGAAAGTCGCAGCACTCCAGATTGCTGTTGCCGTCCTTGCGCAAAATCATGTTTGCGGCCGCCACGGCGAACATGTTGCTCTGAAGCTCGAAGCCGTGAAGCTGCTTCTTCTTGATGTTCTTCTTCTGCGCATCCGTATCGGCCATCATCAACATGCGATGCATGGCAGAAATCAGAAATCCTGCCGTTCCGCACGTCGGGTCGAGCACGGTATCGTTCGGCTGAACATCCACCAGCTCGCACATCAGGTCGCAGATATGGCGGGGCGTCAGGATGATGCCCAGCGTCTGCCCATCACCGCCAGAATAGCTCATGAACTCGCCGTAGAAGCGGCCGATGAAGTCCTCGCTGGTCTTCTGGTACTTGATATTGCGGAACACGTGCTCGTACAGGAACTCCGTGTAGAACTTCAACGGCGTCTTGCCCAGCGTCTCGTTCACTTCGTTCAGCCGGAAACTGGTCTGCAAGATGGCGAACTCCGCCAGCAGCTTGTCCTTCTTCGCATCAGGACCCACGTTGGAGCGCGTCAGGCGAGTACGAATCGCGTTCATCAACTTGTCGCCGTCGCGGTTACCCGCCAGCTGGTCGCCAGTCAGCGAGCTGATGGCGAACCCGCCGTACTCAATCTCGTCCAGCGCCAGCAGGATGCCTGCAACTACTAGCGGTTTGTCCTGGTCTTTCAGAGTGCCGTACGTACGCAGATACTCGTGCAGTTCCGCCGCATCCTTCAGAATCTGCTCCGTGGTCTTCTCGACGTCGGTTGCCTCCTCCAGAACGTACCGGGTGTAATACTCGCTGATGTTCTGCTCGGAAAACGAAATGAACGATTCGATGTCGGGCAGCTGCTTGTAACCCTCGCGGTCATCCACCCACAAAGGCGTGATGACATGGTGTTTCGCATCGCCGGAAACGCCGACCGCGAACACCTTCTTGAACGCCGTGTTCTGCGCAATATGCTTTGCGTAGAAATATGCGCCGTTCACTGCGTAATCGGTCACGGCCTTCACGCTCGTGTCGATAATGCCCGAATCGGTCAGCTTAATCTGCTTGTCCATGTCGGCTTTGTCCTCGATGACGAGGACGAAATCGCCGATAACAGCCGTGTACTCGGGGTATCCGGCGTTACCGGTGCCGCGCTTCGAGGCGGTCTTCAACGCCTCGTTGATTTCCTTCACGTTGCTACCCTGGGCGTCGAAACGAATCTTGCACTCATCGAGCTGAGCGGCAACCCACAGGTCCGTCTTAACTTCCTTCTTCGCCACTACTCGCTCACCTCCTTCAGATGCTCCTGCACCCACTCGTGGATAATCGCCGCAATCGTCGTCTCGCGCTCCGCAGCCATCATCTTGAGCGCCTTCTTGTCGCTCACCGTGAGCGACAGCGAGAGCGTCGTGCGCTTCTCGTCCGCCGTCGTGTCGGCGACGACGGCCTTCTCTATCTTCTTCTGCTCGGCCTCGCGGTCGGCAGCGTATTTCTCGAACATATTCGCCATGGCTCGACCTCCTTTAATCATTTACACATTTGCACAATTATACATCTTGCTTTATCGTTTGTCCAGACGGAACATCGCCCTGACCTGCGGTTTCGTCAACTCCCAGAAATGCCAGATACGGTCGATACTTCCGAAGCATCACGCTTTTAACGTATTGCTCCATGTACTCATAATCTGGTTCGTTGGCATCATCCACAGGAAGCAGCAACATCGTTCTGCTCATCCTTTTAATGCCGGAAACGTAGCCGTACGTAAACTTCGAACGCTGTTTTTCAAAAAGTGTCACCAAAAACTGCTGAACGAAAGGGTTGTCCCTGTATAGCTTATTGCGCAAATGAAGCCTTGCCACATTCACATCAACAACCGAAACACCCTTCTGATAAAACGCCTTAAACGGCGTTCCCGTTTTAGCAACGCTGATGAACTGCCTGTCAATGGGTCTTCCATCAGCGTCATCCAACGAAACACATTTCGTTACACCGTTATGCACAGCAGAAGCTGTAACAAAACTGACGTCATTCCCGTTGACCATTTCGCAATCCTTCGCTTCTCCGTTAATTTCGAACAGAAAGTCAACGGGAAAACCCCGCCACCGTTTCTCATTCAATGCAGGAACTACATTCATCATTTCATGTCTCCTCTCGTCATATCGACGGAGGAGCCACGAAAAAAAGCGGCAACCGAAGACATCTATCCCACAGATAGTCGCCTTCGTTCACCGCTCGTCACATGTGTGCGATTTCAGACGCTGTGCCCGTCCCAGACCGACCCGTCACAGCCGGTAGGTTCCTAAGGTCTTATAGGCTTGCCGCTCATGCCTTAACAGGGCTTATACTCGTGAACTCCGTCATTCAATTTTTACTTAATTCATCAATTACTTATTCCTTCGGGAACCCCGCGGCCTCGCGCACCGTGCCCACCAGAGCGAGAGTCGCCTTCGCGGCCTTGCCGCGTCGGTCGAACTCGACCACGGACTTGCCGGCGGCTCCCGCCTGAACGAACGCCTCGGACTGGGGCAGCGTGGCCACCGTCTGGTCGCCAGCCAGACCCTCGAACCACTCCATGAAGTCGCGGGACGCCTTGAAGCGGTTCCACCCGTTCATCACGTAGACAATCTTCGCGCGGCCATTCTTGAACACCGCCTTGCGCATGCGCATCAGCGGTTCGATGTCCCTCGACGTGGTCCTGGTCGGGATGACCACCACGTCCGCCTCCTTCAGCCAGTCCGCCAGCCCCTCCTGCAAGGCCCCCGGCGTGTCCACCACGGCGACCTGCGCACCGTCCGCCTCATGTGTCTCGTGCAGCGTGCCGCCCTGCGTGTCCAAGTCGTAGAAGCTCACGGGGATGCCGGAGCGCTCGAATGAGAAGGCAATCTCGTCGGCGCACAGGGACTTGCCAACGCCGCCCTTCTGATTGCATACCAGAATCGTCTTCATATCTTCACCTCGCTATATATTTAATCAATTACGCATTTCCATATTTAATTATATGAGCCGACAAGTACATGTTCAACTGCCACTTTCGGGGCTTTATCGGGGCTTCATCTGGTCTTTTGCTGGTCTCCAAACGGGCTTCACGCCCTCGCTTCGCCCCGTCCGTTCCGCCGCGTTTTCCGAATCCGGCTCATAAATGAGCGGACGCCGAAAACCCCGATTTTCCGCCCTTTGCGCGTACGTCCATCAGCAGCCCTTCTGAAGGTCTTTTCGTAACCCGCGAGCGGGAGCTTGAGAAAGGGAGCAGCCTGACGCCGCTCCCTCATCTTCTCGGCTACTCGTCGAACTGCGTGTCCTTGTCTGCCGACCTCGGCGTCCTCACGGGCGCACGCTGCTCGGCCTCCTTGACACGGCGCTGCATGCGCTCGCTCTTCTGACGCCTCTCGCGCTCGTCCTCGTCGGACAGCGCCTTCTCCGCCGCCTTGAGGCGCTTCTCGGCATCCCACATGTTCTTGCGGGACTCGTAGACGCGCCTCTCCGCCTCCTCGCGCTGCCTGCGGCGCTCCTCCGCGAGCGCCTCCTGAATCATCATGCGCAGCATCAAGGCGGTCATGTCGGCCATCATGCGGGACACGGGGTCACGGGCGTTGCGCCCCGCCTTGGCGAACACGTGCATGCCGGCCAGAAGCCCCGGGCACGGGTGTTGCATGGTGTCGCGCGCCCCCTTGGAGGCATAAAACTCGCGCCTTGCGGCGTCCACGTCCTCGCGCAGCTTCGCCAGCTGCTCGTCCGGGTGGTTGTGCGCCTCGACAATCTGCTGATAGCGCTCGTCCATGAAGGACTCGCCCTTATCGCGTGAGCGGTGGATGTGCGCCTTCTGAAGGTCGGACGCCATCTCCGACACGTACGCCCGGTCGAGGTCGTACACGTCGAGAGCGGAATCCGCAGAAGGCTGTGCTGCCGGCTCTGCCGTCTCGGGCACGTCGGGAAGGACTTCCGGTGTCGGGGCGTCCTGCTGCGGTACCTCAAGCTCGCGCTGCTTCTGGTCGAAGTACGCCTCGATGCCCTCGCGGGTCAGGTCGTCGGCGAGGTTGGAGGCCTGTCTCTTATACACATCTCCGAGCCCACGAGACCGTACTAGATCTCGT
>ERZ1027014.756-NODE-756-length-13956-cov-5.079706_pt1 | contig 13956 bp, 15 predicted proteins | sample MGYA00519287_ERZ1027014 | MGnify/ENA primary metagenome ERZ1027014 (study PRJEB26926, sample SAMN06164698) | human gut metagenome | biome: ENVO:00009003; feature: ENVO:2100002; material: ENVO:00002003 | host: Homo sapiens | place: USA | collected 2012 ...
GAGATCTAGTACGGTCTCGTGGGCTCGGAGATGTGTATAAGAGACAGGAATAGCATTTGTTCGCAGGAGTGGCGGAATTGGCAGACGCGCAGGCTTCAGGTGCCTGTGGTAGCAATATCGTGTGGGTTCAAGTCCCATCTCCTGCATCGAAAAAGGATTCATCCAGACGGATGAATCCTTTTTGTTTATCTATAGTTTTTAAACCATCCTATGACTATGACTCTGACTCCGTTTCCCCAGCCGCTGCCTCCATGACAGATTCCACCGACACCACTTCCGGTCCGGCTGCAAATGCTTCCTCTGCATCGGCTGCTTCCATCGGATCCTCATGCTCTTTCTTTTCCTCATCTTCCCAGAGCGAATCATACTTTTTGCGTTTTTCCAACCGCGCCATCATTCCGGCGTTTTTCGCCATAATATAGAGATCCTTATCATATTCCATCAGTTTCTTCTCATCCTGCATCGGCACCTGATCTCCATGCATCAGGCGTCTTGCCACGGTCATGATCTTTCCCATTTCCTCCCCATAATCTTTTGCGGCCTCGCCCTGCTGCTTTGCCACAACACTGTTAAACTTACCTTCCCATTGCGCCATAAGCTGATTTACATAATTCTGATACTCGTCCTGTTTCTCCGCAACCGCATTATATTTCAGTTCCAGTGTAGCAGCTTCATCCGCATACCGTGTTTTTCCATCCGGCGTACTTTCCATCCGCTCCTTTAACTCTTCCCGCTGCTTCGACAGTTTGAATTTCTGCTCGTTATATGATTTCAGAACAGAACTGTAAATTCCCCTTGCCTCTCCTGTTTTCATAATATTTCCTCCGTGAAATGCATCCATCCATTGTTTCCTTACATTTCATATATCGGACTATTCACGCGATTCTTTATTTATATTCTACTCTTCCCGCCATTCTTTTAGTGCAGCAGAAAGCTTTCTGTCAATATCTATTCTGGTTGTTTCACACGCATCAGGGTATTCTTTTGCCGCTCTGAATATAAAGCGCAGCACAAATTTAAGTCCTACCGGCAAAGCCATACGAAGCAAAGATTCCGGTAGTACAAAATGCGTTCCATGTTCATACACAAACGGCATATAAGCAAGGGGCTTTCCCTTCCAGGAGAGTGTTAAAGCACCCGGAACCGGCCATTCCCTGCATCCATCTTTTTACTGTCTTATACATATATACCTCAACTATTCTTTTTTGTAAATGATATCACATAATTCTTTATTCCCGAAAAAAGCCACACCAGTAACTATGATGTACCCCACCAGCGAAATAACAGACGCTTCCATGCCAAATTCACCGCCCGTCACCGCAAATAATTTTGCATCAAGAACATAAGTCATGACAGAGAATTGATCCGCTTTTTGTCCAATTGCCAGTCCCCCACCGATCATTACAATATTCCAGATGGCATGCACGATTCCACTGTTCCAGACAGAACCACTCTCGATTGCAATCATTGAAAACATAATTCCCGCCATCGTGCCTGCAACAAGAACCTGCAAACAGCTTCCGATGGAAAAATCCATTCCCAGAATATGAACCATGCCAAACAGCACCGATGGAACGATAACCGCCACCTTACGATTCCATTTTTTCCTTAAAAGATTTAAAATAACGCCCCGAAATACCATTTCTTCGACAAATCCAGCCGCGATTCCGGTAAACATAATTCCGGCACTTAATGTACGAAATATCTGCTTTCCATTCATATGCGAGGAAACATACGCACCCTGAAAGAACAAAAGATAACTTCCTTTTACCAGCAGTGGCAACAGAATAGCAATCAGAATCCATTTTCTTTTAATATGAAATACGGGCATTCCAAAATCAGAAACAGGTAACCTGATCACTTTCTCAATATATATCTTTAAAATAACATAAGTCAGTCCGACATAAAAAATTCCTGCAATGATATTACATATTCCATCCGGAATCTTTATCAGGTTCAATGCACTTCCGGCAAGCTGTGCTGCAAGTTGTGCAATGATGAGAATAACTATGGCAGCAACCGAACCGCCAATTACTTTTTTGGTACTCATTTTTCTGTTTTCCTCCTTATGTTCTGCTTTTTCTGCACGCTCCTGTAAACCACATAGAGGCCTGCGATCAAATAAAAAACGGCTAATACTCCCTGCAAAATATCATCATATTTCCAAACAGTATAATTCCATCCAAGAATTTCATTCATAAAAAAATTAGAAAAATTACAAAGTCCATGTACAAGAACCGGAATGAATAAATGATTCGTCTGTATAAAAAGTGCTGCCAGAAACATGCCAAAACAAATCGCATACAATACCTGTTTTGTCGTATCTGCAAAGTTCTGTCCCACCAGCAGATTCCGGTAATGGCACAGACCAAATCCAAGGGAAGACACAACTACCGCACAATAAATTCCATTTTTCTTTTTTCCCCATGCAGCAAGAAACATATTTAACAGAATTCCCCGCCACACATATTCTTCCAGCAGTCCAATACTAAGACTTGCCACACCGCAGATCAGGAAAAAACAAATCCCTTTACCGGAAAGCAGTGAAAAAACTTTTTTCCCATGAACGAGAGTCATAAGATCATTCCCAATCTGTATTAACGGAAAAATAAACATTCCCAATACCGGTAACCATGACCCATTTCTTTTTTCTTTTCTTACGAAATCTGCTTTTTTGCGAAACAATACAAACATAATAACAAACGTCAACACTTCATTGAATAACATGGAAATATAAGAACTGTATAAAGTTTCCTCCCAGTTGTCCATTACCTTTCCAACCACATAAGCCACCAATGTTCCGGTCAGTTCCCACAGGATATATACAAAGACAGCATATATGACCGGAATGAAATAACGATAAAACGCACGATTCTTTTTCTTCATTTTCTCCCCATCCCTTTCTTACCCCCACTCTTCCACATTCCGGCAGAATCCAATATAGGTAATGATAAAATACACCAGATAAATTCCGAAAAACAATACCGAAGAAATCAAAAAATAAGTTGCCGGTGCCGCCCGAACCCCCGTATAAAAGTCAAACTTACCACCAGTATATACACAGACCAGTCCGCTGATTGCAAGTGACACACATGCCGGACAAAGATAACAACCGGCAAGCTGCTTTAAAATCATCCTGCGGATTTCTCTTCTGCTGTAACCAATCTGAAAGAGAACCCTGTAGCGGAATTTGTATTTTACGGAATCGCTGAGCTGCTGCACGGAAAGCACGGTCAGTGCCACACACAAAAATACCAGTCCGATATAAAAAAGCGGAAACATCAGCGAAGATAACATATATTTCACTTCCGGAATCAGATTGTCACGCACAAGATTTTTTGCCGTATAGGTAACAATTGTATCCGAACCCGAACAGGAATTTCCAAGTGCTTCCCCATCCCAGTCATCCGAAGCTGCTTCCGTCATGGCGTGCCCCTGAACACTATTTTTATCCGGATCCTTCTCCAGATCATCCAGCCGTTTCTCCAGATCCGCAGGTGCCTCGCCTTTGATATCCGCCACCAATTCTGCATAATAGGGATGCATCTGTGCAAGAACGGCATCTGGAACAATAATAATATAATCCCCTCCGTTGTGGCCGTTCTGCGAAAATCCCTCCGTGTGATAGCCCGCAAAAGATAATGTCCCATCTGTTCCCTGAATTTTGATCCGACCGGAAAAATCCCCGGTCTGATTCAGCACGCGGTCTTTGATATGGATGGCATACTGATCTTCTTTTAACTGCACTTCCGAAAGTCCGATCATGGTACGGAGCCGGTTGTAATCCGAGAGTCCCATATAGGTATCGTAATTGCAATATGCCAGTTCTTCATTTTTACTGATCTTTTTCCAGTCCGGTGTGCCATCTGCGTTCCGATACTCTGATCCAAATTCTTTCAGATGTGTATACAGATATGCATTGACCTGATTCGTTTCGTTCTCATAAACCTTATAAGTAAAAATTTCCTTTATGGCTGTCTCCTGTTTCAGCAGAGCAATTTCCTGCTGAAACTCATCCTTCACATTGCTGCTGTATACCTGCACATCAAACGGAAATTTGCTCACAAGCACCTCATTCTGGAAATGATTAAACATAAATGCCACCGAACTTCCGAGTATCGCCAGAGTAAACAGTGCCGTCAGTGTTCCCATGGTAAACCGCAGTGTCCGGATCTTAGAAGAAAACTGCCGGAGCAGAAACAGCGCATCCCCACAGTAAATAGCAGCTCCCTTTTTTCTGACATAACAGGCGATCCACGCCGCAATGCCTGTGTAAAAAAGATAAATCGTCAGCACCAGTCCAATGAGAAAAGCGATTACAACTCCGGTATCCCATGCTTTAAAACAAAACAGAAACACACCGAATACGACAAGAAACAGCACAGATAACGGAAGGAACCATCTCTTTGCCTTTTCATGTGTTTCTTTGATTTCCTCATTCTGTCTCTGGCTGTCCATCAGATCATGGATATTCATTTTGCGGAATTTTTTTTGGCTTCGAAACAGCGCCAGCAGATAACAGCACAGATAACATGCAGCCGTCATCAAAATACAGTTTCGGTTCCATTCCAGATGCAGTTTGTAATCCAGCTGCACCATGCTGTAAAAAATGGACAGAAGGATCTGCTGAAAAAGCAGGCCCAGTCCCATCCCTACAAGAAATGCGCCCGCTCCAAGCAGCAGATTCTCTGTAAAATAAAGTCTCGCAATCTCTTTTTTCTTTACCCCGACCAGAAGATAAATCCCAAACTCACGGCTTCGCTTTTCCAGTATAAACCGCACCATATAATTGATCAGCCACGCAATGATCGGCACGATAAAAGCAGTCGCAAGTCCCGTCATCACACTCATCATGGCATCCATCTGAAACAGATTCTGCACATCTTTGGAAAACAAAAGCGTATGAAACGAAAACATGAGTGCGGTCACGACCGCCATCGTCATAAAATACACTATATAGTCTTTTGCCATGCGCTTTACATTTCGAAAAGCAAGTTTACACATCATGGGAACGTTCACCTCCCGTCAGTGTCATCACATCGAGTATTTCATTTAAAAACGCCCGGCGTTCTTTTTCCCCACGCACCAGTTCATGAAAAATCCGTCCGTCTTTCAGAAACAGAATACGGCTGCAATAACTTGCGGAAAAAGCATCGTGTGTCACCATCAGAATGGTTGCCCCCATGTTTTTGTTCATCTCCGTAAATGTCTCTAACAGTGTCTGCGCTGCCAGTGAATCCAGTGCCCCCGTCGGCTCATCTGCCAGAAGAAGTGTGGGATAATTTGCAAGTGCACGGGCACATGCACACCGCTGCTTTTGTCCGCCGGACACCTGATACGGATACTTATCCTTAACCTCCTCGATTCCCAGAATGCGAAGCAGCTCCCTGCACCGTTTCTGAATCTCCTTTTTGCCGCGCCGGTGCAGCGTCATAACGAGCATGATATTTTCTTCCAGCGTGAGCGTATCCAGCAGATTGTATTCCTGAAAGATAAACCCAAGCTGTTTTTTACGGAATTCCGAAAGCTGTTCTTCCCCCAGTTCTGTGATATCGGTATCTCCGTAATAAATATGTCCCGCTGTCACCCGGTCAATGGTTGACAACAGATTTAAAAGCGTTGTTTTTCCGGAACCGGAAGCTCCCATCACACCGATAAACTCCCCCTGCTGCACGGCAAAACTGACACGATCCACCGCTTTGGTCACCTGATCCCCGTTTCCATAATATTTCTCCACATCGCTTACGCGTATGATTTTCTGCATCTTCTGACGCTCCTTTCCCTCGCTTGTAAATAAAAGGCATAGTAAAGAATATCATTTTTTCTTCACTATGCCTACTTTAACACGTGATCTGTCCGCTTTGTATGGAGTTACCTTTCCTGAATCTTACAGTTTTGAAAGATAAACGTGTTATGTCTCCCTGTAACCGGTAAGATAATCACTCACCGGAAACATAAGTATGATCTCTGTTCCCTTTCCTTCCGCAGATTCTGCCCGGATTTCTATATTTAACTTGTCACAGAGTTTACGGCACAGATACAGTCCCATTCCGGTCGAACGCTCCCGGTTTCTTCCGTTCGTTCCCGTAAACCCTTTTTCAAAAATCCGTGGAATTTCTTCCTTTGGAATCCCGATACCGTCATCTTTTACCCGCAAAAGAACACCTCTTTTTGTTTTTTTAGTAACAATCTGAATGTGAGTACCCTCACTTCTTCCGTATTTTACGCTGTTTTGAATAAGCTGGTTTAAAATAAAAGCGATCCATTTCTTATCGCTGTATACCGTATCGGGGCAGGCAACTTCCGCCTTTACATGGCTCTGGATCAGATAATATTTGTTCTGCAAAAGCACCTGTTGTGCCACTTCCTGCAGATTGGATTCCGCGATCATGTAGTCTTTGTATACCGCATCCATACGCGCATAGTACAGTGCCATATCCACATAATTCTCAACCTTGCGGTTTTCCACAAGGAGATAGCAGCTCCTCTCATCCCGGTTATTTTCACAGTTTAACGCGATCGCCGTGATCGGTGCCTTGATCTCATGCACCCAGCTTTCAATGTACTCCCGGTAATCCTTTTGGTTTTGTTCCATCTGGTGTATCCGCTCGATTACCGATTTGTTGGATTTGCGGATCAGTTCCCGGTACTTGCGATCTTCCAGCCCAAACGATTCCGGCATCAGTTCTCCAAGAAGATAACGCCTGTCCAGCTGATCCGTAAGCTGCTCTAATTTTCTGAAATAGCTTCTGCGTGAAAAAAACTGAAGGAAAAGCCATCCTGCCAGTATTACACCGTAACACACCAGTATAATCACACATTTATCCATGGAATAGCCGGTCAGCCGCAAAAAGATAACAAGCCCTGCCATACATACCATATGTAAAAGCAGCAACAACACTTTGTCTTTCAGATATTCTGTCAGTTTCATATGCGATAGCCCATCCCTCTTTTTGTCTCAATAAAGTCGCATACACCAATTTCTGCAAGTTTTGCGCGCAGGCGTGTGATATTTACACTGAGGGCATTATCATCAATAAAGACCTGCTGATCCCACAGGTATTCCACCAGTTCGATTCTTGGCACGATCTCTCCCTGATGCAAAAACAGGTAATGCAGGATTTTCAATTCATTTTTCGACAGATCCACCTGCTGCTCCTGACACTTCACACAGCCACGGACAACATCAAGTTCCACACCTTTACAGATCATCTTCTCTGTTACGTCTGCTTTTTTCGCCCGTTTTAATACGGCCGCGATATGCGCCAGAAGTAACGGCGGCTGAAACGGCTTTGTGATATAATCATCACCGCCTTGCAGCATTCCGCTTAATTCATCCATTGAATCCGTCCTGCTGGTCAGGAAAATAATCGGAACATCCGACGTTTTCCTGACACTTTTACAGATCTCAAATCCGGATTGCTGCGGCAGATTTACATCAAGCAGAATCAGATCCGGCTCCATTTGCAGAATGTCCTCTACCACGTGATGAAATTCTGTCAGTACCGTGACCTGATACAGTGCATTTTCTAACAGCAGCTTTAATTCCTGACGGATGGCTGCATCATCTTCTATGATTAAAATGTTCATAATTTTCCTCTTACATACGGTTTTTATAAATTCATTTGCTATTGAAATAAGATTATCTGCCTCTGATTTACTCGCTATATAAAAATCATCATAATCACTTGCATGACTTATTTCTTCTGCCTTACTGATTTTTCTTCCAGTTTTCCTTGGAAATATTTCTGTTTTAATATATTACTTATCAAAATTTGCAATTATGTCCTTATGCAGCTTATACCCGTTTCCATCTAATGCATGAATTGCATGGAAAATAGCATAATATGCTCTATTCAGTCCAATGATATGCAATTCTCGGCGTACCATCTTTTACATATATAATACCACATTTTGTAAAACCGTTCTTTTCCATCAGCTTTTGCATAATCCGATTATTGGCATGGGTATCCACTCTGATATTCCGGGAAATATTTTTACAGTAATCCGCAACACATTGAAACAGTCCATGCACCTGTCCATCCCCGGCAAGCCTGTGGATTGTAAGATACGGTTCATCATTCAGCCAGTTGCCGTCTTCAATATGTTCATATGCAGGATCTGCACCTTCAAACAGTGCACATACCCCATGTATCCCATTTTTGTCGTATATTACCTTGCAGGCATTCTGATGAATGTCCGACCGAATCAGTTCTTCATCCGGATAAAAATGTCCCCATTGTGTAGGATTTCCGGATTGTATCATATAGTCCTGCGCATATTGGTATATTTTCATAATCTTCTCAAAATCTTTCAAATCGGCAATTCTTACGTTCATCATATCTTCCTCTCAAACTTTTGGTTTCACTATAACCCAAACACTTTACATCATAATACCAATCTCATATATACAAACTCCTGCGGACCAAAATACCTGAAAATATATCTTTTCTTCTGTAATTTTAAGCATGATTTCTCCTTACCTGTGATAATCACATTTCTGACATTGGATCATTTCATTTTCACTATCTTCTTTATAAAAAATATCGGACCACTAGCAAATGCTTTGCAAAATAGGCACAACAGATTTTCCCTTCTTCGTCAGTGAATATTCCACCTTTGGCGGAATTTCATCATAAGATTTACGGTCAACGATTCCATCTTCGATCATATCTTTTAAGGTTGCCGCCAAAAACTGCAAGTCCATATTCAAGCGGGCATCGTATATCATCCTCTAATTTCTTCTTATATTTTGCCATAAAAAATCACCTTCCAGCTTTTTTATCATTATAGCCTGAAGGCGATCTTTTTTAAAGTTACTATGAAATTTGTTAGTATGTTTTTTAAATTTCTTTTTTGTTATCTGCCCCAGGTGTTGTTACAATCACCTTTGAAGGCGTAATGACAAGTGCTCCCTTGGCAGTCGCTGCACCATGAAACATCTTCTCGACCATAGTCTTAAAGGTGTCTACCAGTTCTCCCTCTGTCACGTATTCGGCCGTTCCCTTGATCTGATATCCTTCCAGACTCTTTACATCGTATGCGGAAATAGCGATTTTTCCATCGTTTGCCTTGATATTGTTTAAGGTTGTCTCAAGAAAAACATCTCCTCCTACCAGCCTGCCATCCTCTGTAACATCCTTGAATGCAACCGGGACTACATTTGGCTCTCCATCTACACAGGTTGCAAGGTCCCACATACCTTTTTTAATACATTGATTACTGATTTATTTAACATGTAATATTCCTCCTGTTTCATGCTGTATCCAGCAATTAATTTATGCTCTTATGTTAATAAATCAGCTCACGTTTTGGAAGATACTAGCAAATTTATAAGTCACTATTAAATTTCACTGTACTTTTGCGTTAAATAACGTACTTAATGTTGATTGATTTTCCTGTAATACTTTTAGCACATACTTGTCAAAATGTCTCGCATCCTGAGATTCAGATCCAAATTCATAGGTTTCCTGTCCATAGTCCATAACATCAAATCCCGGTGTTGCTTTACTTGCACCTTTTGTTCTATATGAAGCAGCCGATGCTAACGAAAAATCAACCTTTCCATTTTCATAAGATACCTGACTGCTGATGTCTGTTCCTGTTGCTTCTGTTGCAGTTCCATTTTCTGTCTGCTTCTGTGCCGATGCCTTTGTTACTTCCGCAGCACCATCTACATATTTTCCATACATTTCATCAATATAAAGTGCCAGAGATTCCCCAAATATTTCAGATGGAACATGACCGCCATCCCACTGCCATTCCAGTTTTGCATCTGTTCCACTGTTTAACCATGCAATCTGCATATTCATTGATGCAAACAGCGACATATCTCCTTCCGCGGCTCCCATGACAACTCTAGTCCATGCAGGATTCTCGGTATCCTCACTTCCGATATAGTTCAGTGGGTTATATAAATCTACAATGTTATTTCCGTATTTATCGCCGTCTTCGATGGATGCGATATCGCTTTCATAAGACTGCAGCATTTCTTCATAACTGCTATAATTTGAAGAATCTGTTTTTGCTCCTGCTGACTGTGTGGTTCCAGAGTCAGGAGTACCTGTTTCATCTCCCATTCCGCTTGTAACCAGATCATCCTGCTTATTATTTCCAGCTGGTGCATCTTTGGTTGGCATTTCTCCATCCGATGCCCCTTTTGGCTTTTCACCATTATTATCTGGTGCTCCGTCCGGCTTTTCACCATCCGGCATTCCACCTCCAGAACCTGCGTTTTCATTCGACTGTCCTTTTGCATATCTTCCTTCCAGAAATGTCTGTGCCTTTTCCTCTGTTGTCATCTGTGCTACCTTTTCGTCGCTGAGTGCATTTCCATCACTGTCAAACCATGTCCAGTCATCTGCGTAGTCCAGATTTTTCAGATACCACTCCAGATTTTTTTGAAATTCTTTCAGATAAAGAGTGAGATACGTTCCACCATATCCATTGGTATCTGCGTATTTTTCTGTGTCATACTCTATTGTCAGATTTACTGTATCCTCTTTATCCCCGTCTCCGTTTATATCAATATCCACAGCAGACTCACTGACACTCAGATTCTGTTCATTGATATAATCCATATATTCCTGAGACAGATATTCTGCCATCTTTTTCTGGAAATCGGTGTTGAACTCATAGTCAGTATCAAGATAGTATTCAAATGCCATCGCCATATCGGCTTCCTGCAAAGAAGTAATTGCACTATATGCAACGCAGCCCCAGACTCCATCTGAAATTTCTGTATCTCCTGCTACAATGGTTTCTGTGTAAGTTCCATCTTCATTCTGATAGATACCAACTGCACCTGCCTCTACCTCATATGGAAAATAATCCGAATTATTCGAAATCGCTGCTACCATTGCTGCATGTGCACCACCACCGGAACCACCGGTTGATACAAAATACTCCGTATTTCCCGGAAGATTTCCAATGACTATATTGTATTTTACAAAACGGATTGCATTTTTCTGATCAACCAGGCAAAGTGGTGCGTCACCGGTGTAATATTCATCTCCGTTTTCATCCGTCGCCGTGCTCTGCTTACCACGATTTCCACAAGCTACATTGATATACCCATATGCGGCATTGCCTGAAGATGCCTTTTGATTTTTCTGTGCGCTGTATCCTGCCGCACCTGTATTGATAATAACCGGAGCTGTTGAAGCAGTGTAAGTCTGTCCATTGGCATTTGTAATTTCTGCGGTTTCGTCGATAACCAATTGTCCGTTTACTTCTTCTGAATACGCCTTCCCCGTGACATCCTCTGTGCCATCACCATCCGTATCAATTCCTTTCACATATGTTCCGGGAACATTTACCGATACACCCTGATAGTCCGGCAATTCCGGGTTTGCAACTGCACTTGTTACAAACATGGTCCACGAATCTGACTGACTGTCATAACTCCAGGTGATTTCGTCATTATTTGAAATATTCAGGATACTTTCAATATCTGTTTGATCTGCCTGCGTTTTACTTACATTTTTACTGCTACCTGTAGCACTGCACGCAGTGAGTCCCATTATCATGGATGTCACTGTGATGATTGCAATGATCTGCTTTCTTTTCATATACTGTGTCCCTTTCTCATTTACTTTTACGGGCAAAATTGTATAATAAGAACCTTAAAGGAACCTTAAAGAACTTTATCTCTTTTTCGTTTTCGCTCTTTTTAACTCAAAAAGCAGCTGTACACTGCTGAATGTATACGACTGCTTTCTAAAATTTCTTTGCACTCTATGAATGCCGAAAAGTTCTCTATCAGACTTTACGATTCTTTTCACTCATTAACAATTACCCCCGTTACCGGCACAGTCATGCTTATCCTCACCACAATGATGTTCTCCGCATGTATGATCATGGTCATGGTGTGTACAGTGCACTTGCGGATTATAATTCACGCAGCATCCCCGAGGATGTCAAGTCATTGCTACAAAAAATATGCGGCTTTTTTGCCACGAAAATGGCTTAAAACCGCATATCTCTGTATAGAGGACGTTATATAATTGTCACAAAGTTGGTGGGGAGGATGTTACGTCATTGCTAGAATTATTCCTAATTCTGAAAAGGTATTTGTACCGGTGATTTAGGCGAACAAATTATTTGCCCATTATTACTATATCTATCGGACTTTGTTACCTTAACATAATGAATAAGCTCCAGTATTTTTCTTTTATTGTCTCCACTTTGTATAAGCTGCTGCCATAATGCTCTTTCTTTTGTTTCTATACCTTTAGGTATTTTTTGTCGTCCAGGAGAAATAATAAAAGCATGCTTTTCAATATTATTCGCAACTATCACTTTTAAGTCATCATCTTTCTTCAAGAACTTAATTGTGTCAATAATTTGGTCATACGGATTATAGCCCTCTTTAACAGATATATTTGCACCTTTAAGTTCTATAAAACATGTTTGCAATACCTTTTGACAATATATTAAAAAATCACACTTTTGTTGATCTTGTATATTAGGTATCAATTTTCCATCTGGCTCTGTCAAATATACTTCTTCATCACAAACCTCTATTGGCATAATTGAATTTTTATCAGACTTTGAATCTTTTAGCGTTCTTTTTTCTCCATTTTTTAAGCACTCAAAATTATCCGTATATTTTCCTAATGCTAATTTATTTGGCTCCTTTTTCTTATTTTCCTTGTATTTATTTTTTCCTTTATTTTTTTTCGCCATTTGCTTCTCCTTACAGCACATCATTTTCTGACATTAGCAAATAATATAATTCCATATATTTTTCATTTACGCTGTCAGAAATTTCATCAATCATTTCCGTATTTAATTCTTGAAGTTCCTCATTAATTAAGTTTAAAATACTTTTATCTTTATTGATTTTTAATGCTGTAACTTTTTGTGGATCAATCTCGCAATTACTATCAATTATGTCATATACTTTTTTTGAATACGTAGAATTCTTCTCAATCACCTTCCCCGCACAATACAACGTGTTGACCGATGTTAAAATATACGGACTATGTGTTGTAATCAAGATTGAGCTATTGTTAATATTCGCAAAATATGAAATAAATTCCACTACCTTACTTTGTAAGCTTGGATACAAATGTGCTTCTGGTTCTTCAATAATTACAAATGCTTTTTCCTTTTTTAACATTAAAATATACAGTTGATTAAGTAACCATAAAACCTCTTGCTGACCAGATGATGCGAAATTAATTGGTATTTTTTCACTATGTTCCTCTTCATCCTCAACAACAATATATTCTTTTCCTGCATTATAAAGATAATCGCCTTTCAAATCTGAAATTAACATTTCCGCAGTTTTAGTTACATCAAATCTTCGTTCGCCGTCAGGATAGCGTTTATGAACATTTCTAATTCCATCCTCAAAAACTCTATGAATATTATCAATAACCTGCATAAATTGCCTTGTTATCAAATCCAAATTATCATTTTCTAATAACGATCTATTGTTGACTAATAAAGTCAGCATACTACGTCCAGCAGGGATATAGTAGGTTTCTTTATAATCATCAAAAATCTTATTTACACTGTTTTTAAAATTATCATAATTGCGAAGTCTTTCCTTACTTGCATATACCAAACTAATAGTTGTGGTCTCTGGCTTTTGCTCGAAAAGTTCTAATGCTTCTTTTTCTAAGTCTTTTAGCGTTTGTGTTAATTTAGGCGAATAACGAACACTTATATATTTTCGTTTTCCGTTTTTATTCAATTTTACATCAATCCATATCCCCGATGCATATTCATATTTTAAATATAATCGTTTATCTAAATCCCAACTATATCCAAATAAAGAAATGAAAATTGATTTTAACTCTTTCTTTAACACTTTATTAAACCCATCACTAACATCATTGCCATTGTATAATGCTGTATCGTACACTTGACACAAATAGTCCGTCAAAGTAGATTTTATGCTGTCTCTTATACACATCTCCGAGCCCACGAGACCGTACTAGATCTCGT
>ERZ1027014.784-NODE-784-length-13454-cov-4.902306_pt1 | contig 13454 bp, 13 predicted proteins | sample MGYA00519287_ERZ1027014 | MGnify/ENA primary metagenome ERZ1027014 (study PRJEB26926, sample SAMN06164698) | human gut metagenome | biome: ENVO:00009003; feature: ENVO:2100002; material: ENVO:00002003 | host: Homo sapiens | place: USA | collected 2012 ...
TACGGTCTCGTGGGCTCGGAGATGTGTATAAGAGACAGGGCGCAGCAAATGATATTTTTCCTTGTGGAACAGCGTGATCTTTGCGTCACGCTCCGCCAGCATTGCCAGTGTGGGGGTCTGAACACGGCCCACATTCAAGGTGCGGTGATAGAGAACGGAGAAAAGGCGCGTGGCGTTGATCCCCACCAGCCAATCCGCTTTCTGGCGGCAGAGGGCAGATTGATACAATGCTTCATAATCGGCGCCGGGGCGCAGACCAGAAAAGCCCTCCCGGATAGCGCTGTCCTCCATCGAGGAAATCCAGAGACGGAGGACCGACTTGCGGCAACTAGCCATTTCATACATCAGACGGAAGATCAACTCACCTTCACGTCCGGCATCACAGGCATTGACGATGGTATCCACATCGGGGCGATTCATCAGAGCACGGAGATTTTCAAAGGCGTCCTCTTTGCCGGGTGCCAGCACATAGCGGAACGGCTCCGGCAGAATGGGGAGATCATCATAGCGCCATTTCTTGAAACGCTCGTCATAGCCGCCCGCATCCATCGGGGATACCAGGTGCCCTACACACCAGGATACGAGAAGGCCGCTGCCCTCATAAAAGCCATCGGCCCTGGATGAAGCACCCAGGGCCGATGCGATAGATTTTGCCACACTCGGTTTTTCTGCGATAATCAGTTTACTCATTCTTTTCCTCCGTTTCCTCGTCCTCGGTCAGATATTCTTCTTCATCCTCCAGGTCGAAATCATCCAGATCAGCGGGAACTTTCTTTCCCTGCTTCGGTTTCAGCACCAGAAAATAGACCGCCGTACCACCTCCGGCTGCAAGGATCAGCAGCACCGCCAGGATTGCCCCAGCATTACTTTTCTTTTCAGGTTCCGGATTCTCCGGCTCGGTGGGCTCCGCAGCTTTCTGTTCTGTGCCAACACATTCACTGAGGTTTTTTACGCAGACCTGGCAAGCGGTGTTGACCGCTCCGGCCTGGCACTTTTCCGTACAGGTGCAGACAATAGGTGTTTCCGCCTTTTCTCCATCCTCCGTAAGCACCATGAGATCGGCTTCATCCACCTGGTTCAGAAAATGCACGGTTTCCTCGCCCTCATCGTCACGGTCGATAATGAGATAGAACACGTTGCCGTTCTTCGTTTCCACTGTGATAAACTGCTTGCCGCTGGCAGTAGGGCTGCCGATATCGTCGATCAGCGACAGGTTCCCGTCCGGTGTCAGGGCGGCACCGCCATTCAGACCGCCGCCCAGAATCCCCAGCAGATTTTCCAATGTTTCCGCGTCCAGAGAGAAAGAACCTTCCCCGGAACCAGCCTCGCCGTCACTTACCGTCATATAGCCGGAATAGACATAGCCGACTTTCTCCGGCAGGATGACCTTCAGCCAGTCGCCGTCCGTGCCGATCACCTTCACGGTTGTTCCGTTGGGAAGCTGGGTGAAGGCGGTATAATCCATTCCAGCGCCCGTGCGGACATTCAGATTGCCGCCGCCTGTGGTGACGGTGCCGGTCTGCTCAGAGTCATTTTCGCCGGAACTGAACTGGATACCATCCTCGGTGACGGATACCGTGACCTGGCTGCCTGCCAGAGCGGAAAGCAGATCAGAGACATCCCCGGCCGTTTCCTGTTCGGTCACGGATTCCGTGCTTTCCTCGCCGCCGCTGGCAAAGGCGGTGATAGAAAAAGCGGCAGTGCTGAGCACCACCGCCAAAAGAGCCGATACCATTTTTGTCATAAAGTTATGCTTCATCCTCGTATCCCTCCGTTTCCTCATTCTCGGTGTTGCCCTCCTGCAGCATACCTTCCGGCAGGGAGATCATACCGCTGGCATAGGCTTTCAGGAAGGCGGTCAGTTCCTTGTTATCCATCTTCACGGCTTTCACCATGCGGACGATTTCCAGATTTTCTTCCTCCGCAAGCTGGGCCTCCAGCGCACGAAGGCGTTTCTGCTGCTCCGCGATCTTTTCTTTGGTTTTCGCAATGTCATTGCGGATCTTCTGTGTCGTTGCCATAATTCAAATTACCTCCATATCGTTTTTTAGTTGTAGGGCGGTCGCCCGAAAGCGTAAAAGTGGGATTGCCAGTAGCTTGTGTTGATATCTGCATACTGAATGGGGTCGCCGCAGTGCAGCATTTTTCCACCGCCCACATAGATACCCACATGGGAAACGCCCGGTGTATCGTAAGTGCCGACGAAAAAGATCAAGTCGCCGGGTCTTGCGTTGGCAGAGGATACCGGGGTGGAAATATTGTAGAGCCCCTGGGCTCCCAGCCTGCCCGTATTGCAGACGCCGCTTTGCGTCAGCACCCAAGACACGAAGCCGGAACAATCAAAAGAAGTGTTCGGATTGCTGCCGCCCCAGACATAGGGATAGCCGATGTACTTCTCCGCCTCGGTAATGAGCGCCGCAAAGGTTTCATCTTCCAGTGCGGAAGACGGGATATCATAGGTGGTTGGCGGTTTGGTGTACTTGTCTACATAGCCGGAGCCTGGGAACAAATCTTCCCGGTTCCCCAGCGTCGCCATATAGACCGCATACAGGGAAAGCGTTTCTTCGTCCATGATGTAGACCGGCACATGGGAAAGGTTGAAGTTTTCCAGCTTCACATTGCAAATATAGTAGTTGTATGGTACTTCCACGTCATAGTCGTTTCCTTCGCTGTCTGTCCGTGTCTCCGTCCGATAGCGTACCTCCACCTCCACGGTCTGCGTCAGGATATACTGCTTTTCAAAGAGCATTTGCAATTCAGCCTGAACCTCGTCGATGGTGAACACCCCTTCATGGAACGCCGTGAGAATGGAGATCAGCACATAAGGGTCATGCTCGATCTCGTCCAGATCAAAACGGTATTCGTCATATCCGGGGTGCAGAGTCTCATAGTGGTCCAGCTCATATTGAAGCTCCTGCTCCAGTTCGCAGTAGGCTGCCTCTGCAGCCAGCATATCCGCATCCTCGGAGAGATAAGAAGAAGTAAATACACCGCCCACACCGGAGCCTGCCATCATGGAACAGGAAGATACCCCGCCAAACAGCAGGGCAACACAGGCGCCAATGCCAATCACCAACAGCACCGCCCGGCTATGGTGTTTGATGTAGAGGAATGTTTCCTTGAAGGCGTCCTTTGCTTTCTGCGCCGCACTTTTCGCCGTGGCCGCTGTGTTCTTTGCGGTTTTCTCCGCCTGCCGCAGCTCCTTTGCATAGTTCCGCTTGATCCGCTGTTTCTGCAGAAAGCGGGATACCGGGTTAGAAGCCGCCAATGCAGGATCATCATGCAGAGCCTTTTGATAAAGGTACTCGGCGTTTGCCTTGACCGAAGCCTGCTCTGCCTTTGCCGCGTCACGCCAGGGCTTTGTGCGGTGATGGTGGATGGCGGCACGGACTTTACCTTTTCCGTAGGCAAACCCGCGTTCCGTCAACACCTCGCCTTTGTGTCCGGCCTCAACACCCACATTTTCCTGCTCTACTTCATGCACCTTCGCATGGGCGGCGTGGACGATCTCATGGACCGGTCGGGAAAGCGGATTGTGCCGCAGGCGTCCATTGGGGCGTTTCTCCACTTCTTCAAAGTGAAGCTGCGTTTTGCCTTTTCCGGCTGTCTCGTCAAAAACACGCTCGGTACGGAGAACTTTCTTTGCGGGGATGGCGGCTTTCGCCGCGTCCAGCCTGTCCGCCGCACGGTCGGAACGGTCAATGTACTTCCCAAGTGCGGGATCGGCACGTTCTTCCTCGGTGAATTGCAGACGGGAGGACGGGCGCTGCCTTGCAGCAGAACCATCCCGTACCGCCTGGGTGTCAGCCTTTTCCGCTTTTCGTGCGGCTTTCCTCTCATGGCGTTCCGCCGCACGCAGGGCAAGATCAGCCGCAGCGCCAGCGGATTCTTCCGAAGAAACGGACAGCTCCGTTTCCGGCTCCCGGCTGCTGATATGTTCCACCTCGCCCGTGGCAAGGTTTTCCGATACCGCACCGTCACGGGTCATTTTCTGCGTGATCTTATCGGTCGCTTTCAGTTCCCTCATAGGCAGTCACCTTCCTTTCCATAAGGGCAAAAGTCGCCGCAGGTACCATTCTCGATCATGGCGATATAGCGGAAAATGGGATAGGACTGGGGCGGGCAGACCGCATTTCCCAATGTTTTCAGCCGCAGTGCCCGGTCATCCATGCGCTCGGTCATGCGGGGGATTCCTTCTGGCTCGGCGGCCCAGAGGATACGTCCGTCCATCCTTTCGGGAAGCCCATGAGCCATTCCACCCAATCCGGGTTCAGTGCTGCCGTTTCGGACACCGGCTGTTCCTGGGAGATGATTTGTGCCGACAGGTTCCCGTCCTTCTTCGCTGGATCGAAGGCCGACGGCTTCAAGGTCGAGCGGAAACCGTCCGATGCCACCGGGGTCAGATAGAATACCGCCGCCGACAGGCTCAGGCTCCAGATCGCCCCGTTTCGGTTCCTCTTGCGGAATATCCCATTGTCCGACAGGAACACATCCAGGCTTGCCGCGTCCCTGGCGGTGTTGTTGTCGGAGGCAAGGGGTGTGGGAAACATCAGCCGCGACGATAAAAGTTCGCTGGCGCTCATGCCATGCGCCGACGCCGCAAGCCGGAAATACGAATGGGAGAACAGCGTATCCCGCTTTTGCCAGGTCAAAGATCGTTTTGTCGAGCCCCATATTGATGAAGCCAGCAACATTTTCCCCAAGCACCCAACGGGGCCGCAGCTCGGTAATAACGCGGCACATTTCCGGCCACAGGTAGCGTTCATCCGCAAAGCCCTTCCGTTTTCCGGCGGTGGAGAAGGGCTGACAGGGAAAGCCGCCTGAGATAACGGTAACTGTTTCAAGTCCTGTTTTTTCAAAAAACGCCTCCTTCGTGAAAGTAGTAATATCCCGGAACCTGGGAACATCCGGCCATCGTGCGGAGAGGATGGAGTGCGGAAAATCCGCCCACTCACACTGGCAGACGGTTTCAAACCCGGCAGCCTCCGCCGCCAGGTCCAGACCGCCAATGCCGGAAAACAGGCTCACATGGGTCAGTTTATTCATGGTTCTTCGGCGCACGGAACGGTTCGATCTCACTTTCCAGCTCCGCAAGGACCGCCTCCATATCCGCCGTGACCGCCTTGTTTCTGGCGATCAGCCGGTTCATCACATCAAAGAAGGTTTCACCTTCCTGTTTTTCTTCTGTATGCAAATAGCGGGGATCATTCATGTTCGTTTTCTCCTTTCCCGGTTTCACCAAGTTTTGTTGTCATAATGCTGTAAAGCTCGTTGTCCTTCGGGAAGTCATCCACAAAAGGCAGGATCACATTGCCGAAGAAGATCAGCCCCTCGCCGGGGCCTGCGTTGCTGATATGCGCCGCCTGCTGGTTGGAGATATTCAGGCGCTCGCAGAGGATTTTCCTGTCTCCGCTGGCCTGGTTCAGAAGGTACACAAAATCGCTGTTTTCAAAGATGTTCTCGATCTCCGGGGAGGAAAGCAGGTCCTTGATGTTCTGCGTGATCCCCGTGGGGATACCGCCCCATTTGCGAAAGCGTTTCCAAATCTCCACGCTCCAGGAACCAACCTCGCCGCGCAGCAGAAGGTGGAACTCGTCCACGAAATACCAGGTGGATTTACCCTGATCCCGGTTTTGGGAAACACGGTTCCATACCTGATCCTGGATCACCAGCATACCCAGACTTTTGAGCTGCTTTCCCAGCTCCTTGATATCGAAGCAGACAATGCGGTTGTTAATATCCACGTTGGTACGGTGATTAAAAACATTCAGGCTGCCATGCACATACAGTTCCAGTGCAGCCGCGATCCGCTGTGCCTCTGGCTCCGGCTGCCGCTTGATCTCGTCATACAAATCTTCCAGCAGCGGCATATTCTCCGGGCGGGGGTCTGCGATATAGGGGCGGTACACGATCCGCACAGCACGGTCAATGACCGTTTTTTCCACCGGCTCCAGACCGTTCCGTCCGCCTGCCGCCAGTTCGCAGAACGACAGGATAAAGTCTGATTTCAGCGCCAGCGGGTTATCATCCTCGCTGTAATTGAGGTTGATGTCCATAGGGTTCACATACTGCGTGCTGGTAGGTGAGATTTTGATGACCTGGCCTTCCAGACGGTTCACCAGCGGAAAATATTCCGCCTCCGGGTCGCAGATCAGGATATCGTCCTTTGTGTTCAGGAACACACCCACGATGGAACGCTTTGCGGAAAAGCTCTTGCCGCTGCCGGGCGTACCTAAGATCATGCCGTTGGGCGTTTTTAGCTTTTTGCGGTCAGCAAGGATCATGTTGCCGGAAGTAGCATTGAGCCCATAGTAGAGGGCTTCGCCGCCGTGGAAAATCTCCTGTGTGGTGAAGGGAACGAACACCGCCACCGCCGAAGTGGTAAGCCCGCGCTGTATCTTAATGCGGTTGACTCCCAGGGGCAGAGCCGACACGAAGCCGTCCTCCTGCTGAAAGTCCAGCCGCACCAGGGAGCAGTTATATTTCTGCGCCACGCTTGCCGCACGGAGAAGGTCATTCTCCAGCTTTTGCTTGCTGTCCGCAAAGTTCACCACCAGGAAGGTCATCAGGAACATTCGCTCATTTCTGCTTTGCAGATCACGGAGAATGTTCTTTGCCTCGCCTGCGTAGGTGGCAAGATCGGTGGGGATGATATCCATGTCGAAACCTTCCCGCACTGCCTTTTTCTGTGCGTCGATCTTCATACTGTCAATGTCGGTGATTTTCCGCTTGACCGTTTTGATTGCCTCGTTCTGATCCATACTGCGGATATGGAGGCTGACAAGCAGCCCGCTGTCCGTATCCAGCAGTTCGGTGAGCATACGGTCATCCATTTCCGGTGCGCCGATCTGCAGAAAGGACACGGCACAGAATTTATCCGCCATCGTGAACTTCCTTGCTTCACCGAAGCGGAAAGAAGAAGGTGCGATAAAATCCTGGATCGACAGGCCGGAAGGGGCAAGCCAGCTCCATTCAAAGGCAAACCGTTCCCCGTCCGGGTGCAGGATGCCGTGGAGCATTTCCAGCCACTCCTTGCCGCCAAGCTCCTTTGCCAAAGCACCCATGACCTTGAAATGGTTAAGGGCGTCCATGACGATCCGGGAAAATCGTGCCCGTGCGGTTTTACTGTCCCGTGCCTCGATGGTGAGGGTCAGATACTTTGTTTTGATAAGACCGTTGTTGCCCCGTTCAAGCTGCTTGCGGAGCATTTGCGTGTAAAGCTCACGGATATGGTCGAAGTGATCTCCTTGCGCCGCGATCTCGATACGCTTCACAAAATCCTCCCGGTTCATGCGGCGGCTCACAAGAGAGAGCTGCATCCCGATAGAAGCGTCATGGGCGTTATACATATCGCAGAGGGCTTCAAAGATCGCCGTCTGGTCGTCAGGCTTTGCAAGCTGATAATTCACATCCTCGAACTCGATACACTTCGACCAGGTGTGGTCGTCCAGCTTGCACAGACCGTCCGGGTACATCTGGCGGAACGGTAAGGTGTCCTGTGCGGAATGTACCTTGCCGTCGCCTCTGGCGGTTTCCAGGATACGGCTGATCTCACGCTTTTCTGCGACGGTCAGCTTTACCGCGGCTTTTGCCGCCTGTCGTGCCTGCGGCTCTGGCTTTCGCTTTCTGAACAATGGCTTTCACCTCCTTTTCCGCCTGGGCCTGCCGCTCCAGGGCTGCGTAGAAATTGTTTGTCTGGTAAGGCCGCTCTTTCGTCCGCAGGAACATACAGCGGATGACCTGTCCGGCCACCACCTCCAGGGGTTGGCCGTGCCGCTCATACATGGCGAGCAGAAAGAACGGGAGCATGACGATAATCATGCAGAACGCGGCGGCGCTGTTGCTGGCCGTGCGTCTGAGCAAAAAGAAAAGCGGTACTCCGATGAGTGCCGCCGCTCCGAAACATATAAGCTGCCGTTTGGTAAGCCCAAACAGCACTTTGGATTTTACTTTCGTCAAATCCTTTGGAATGGTTACATACGCCAATTTATCAAGCCTCCTTAATGCGCTCCGAACAGGCTCTTAGAGAGGCTGCCGGTCTTGAACAGGGCGAAGCACAGCAGGACCGTGTAGCCCATGCAGGCCCATATCGCGCCTGAGATGTTTCCGTCCGTGGCGATACTCTGTACCAAAACAGAGTAGATTCCCACGCACACCATGATTAGAAATGCCTGGAACGCCAATGCAAACAGGGATTTCAAGTAGTTCTGTCCTGTATGGCTCCAATCCCGGTTTGTCATAGTGGCAAGTGGGATCGGTCCAACGGAAGTCGTCAAATACACCTCAATCATGCGGCCATAGATGACAAGCATGATACAGATGGAAAGGGCGTTCATGGTAAGCCCCACGAAAAGGGACTGGAACCACAGCCCGAACAGTTCTCCCGTGCTCAGGGCTTCAAGCTGCGCCTCCATATCCGTGATGACGCTGCTGATATCAATGGAGGTGTTCCCGATAATGACGCCTGCGCTGCTGTTCACAACGCTTTGCCCGATATCGAAGATACCCATGACGATATTCCATGTGTTCGTCACAATGAGAACGGCACAGAAAGTCTTGAAAATCCACTTGAAGAACATCCAGGTATCTACATCGTGCAGATTGTTTTTCTCTGTCACAAGCTGGATCAGCTCATAACACATTACGAATGTCAGGATAACCCCGGCGATTGGAACGATCACCGTTTCAGAGAGGTTTCGGATCATAGAAAAGACGCCGCTGTTCCATGCCAGCGGCGTCTGTCCCACTTCACCGGCGATCTCGCCTACTTTGGTATTGACCGTATCGAACATGCCCGACAGGTTTCCCGTGATCCCCTCGATGAGCAGCCCTCGGAGCCATTCATCGAGTTTGTCGAGTATGCCGCCCATAAGCGATCACCGCCAGACGATCAACCGAACAGGCCGGAGAGCAGAGGTACAAGGGTGATGCCGATGAGGGCGACACCGCCGCCGGCCATCAACTGTTTCATACCCTGGCTTTTGGATGCAGGGTTGTCCTGGCCGTAACCTTCCAGAAGGTTGATAACGCCCCAGATACCAAGACCTGCGCCCAGGGCCACTACGAGAGTCTGCAAAACACCAACTGCACTGTTGAAAAATTCCATAAAATAATCCTCCTAAAAAATGTTTTTGATTTTGGGTTAAGTTGTTGCGTCAATCTCGTACACATCGAAGGTGTCCGTGGGTTTTACCACGGCACGCTGCTTCTTCATGTACCGTTCCATGTCAAAGACATTTTTAGGGTCGGCGTCGGCCGTGTATCTGTAATTCGGGTGCCGGGTGAGGTCGTACTTGTCCGAAAGGAACGGGCGCACGCCCCGCAGCATGAAGATACACTTGCCGCCGTCCATCACTGCTAATTCGTCCTGGGTCATCAACTCCTTTCCTAATTTTTGATAACTGAGGCCGTGGGAAACCTGGCTGCCCCGGTTTTCGGACTGGTTATAGAGATCAATGGTCTCTTTCCCCAGCAGCTCCGAAATTTCCTTGAGGGTGGATTTCTCCTTGCCTCCCAAAAACAAGGTGCTGTCACAGTTACCGACGATGGTATCTGCCGCATCCTTGTAGATGGTCTTTAACTGGCTCTGCGACTGCAAAATAATAGAAGCCGATATCTCACGGCTTCGGATGGTGGCGATCAGCTTATCGAAGTTCGGTATCTGGCCGATGTTGGCAAACTCGTCCAGGATCAGACGGACATGGACAGGCAGCCGCCCGCCGTAGAAGTCATCCGCCTTGTCGCAGAGCAGATTGAAAAGCTGACTATACATGAGGGCGGCCACGAAATTGAAAGTGCTGTCCGTATCCGACAGGATCACAAACAGCGCTGTCTTTTGGTCGCCCAGGGTATCCAGTTCCAGTTCGTCATATTCCATCAGGTCCCGCAGCTCCTTGATGTCGAAGGGAGCAAGCCGGGCACCGCAGGAAATGAGGATGGATTTTAAGGTTTTGCCCGCCGCCATCTTGAATTTGCGGTACTGCTTCACGGCGAAGTGGTCCGGCTCCCGTTCTTCCAACTGAGAAAAGAGCAGGTCCACCGGGCTTTGATAAGTCTCGTCATCCTCTCTGGTTTCACTGGTATTGATCAGGTCCAGAAGCGTGATGAAGTTCTTTTCTTTCTCCGTGGCCTCGTACCAGATGTAGCCGATCAGTGCGGAATAATAGAGGCGTTCTGCTTTGACCCAGAAATCTTCCGAAGATTTTTCTCCTTCGCCCTTCGTGTTCATAATCAGTGCGTTCACCAGCTTTAAGATATCTTTCTCTGACCGAATGTAAGCCAGTGGATTGTATTTCATGGATTTTCGGAAGTTTATCAGGTTGAGGCATTTGATACGGTATTTCTTCCGCTCCAGGAAAGTGCCGATCTCCGGCAGCAAGGTTCCTTTCGGATCGGTGCAGACATAGGATGAATGAGCTTGCAGCAGCGACGGCTTGCAGAAGAACCGCGTCTTGCCGCTGCCGGAACCGCCGATCACCAGAATGTTTTTATTTCTGGCATACTTCGGCTGCTTTGGACGGCTCGCCATCGTGATCCGTTCCGTCTGCGTCATGGGGATGTTTTGGAAAAAGTCCTTGTCCATGTAGGGAGCGATATCCGCCGCCGTACCCCACCGGGCAGAACCATACTCGATCCCGTGGCGATACTTCTTAGCGTTCTTGCCTTTCAGGTAGACCGCCATGCGAAGGATCACCGCACCGGCTATGCCGATCAGCAGGTCCGTGGGATGGAAACTGAGCCACGGGGAGGAAAGGGCTGCCGTGAAGCCGTCCCCAATGGAAAGCAGCTTGCCAGAAAGGTCAGCACCGGGCGCAAGCCGGAAAGCCTGTGCCAACTTATGGAAGGGATATACGAACAGAAGATACGGAAGGTTCAGCAAAAACAGTTTTTTCATGTTCATCTCTGCACGCTCCGATCTTTGACCTTTACTTTTTCCCGGTCAATGGTGCGGTGTTCCGTTTTCTCCGCCGCCTGTTCCTTCACCTGGGTCAGCCGCTCCCGGATGGATGGCTTTTCCTCACGGCTCATTTTCCGGCTGGCAAACTCCTGAAATGCCGCTGTGATGGCATCCGCGTCCCGGCTTTTGAAAAAGACCAGGTAACGGGGCTGCTCTGCGGAGGTGTCTTTCTTCAAGGCAAAATCCACATGGTATTTCTTCGCCACACGGGAGAAGGCCTTGATATTCTTGTCACTGATCTCGATATTGGCAAGACCGGCGTTCTGGCTGGCAAGCTGTTTAAGGCTCTGCCTGCCGCGGTAGATTTTGGGCTTCTGGCTTTTCTGGATTTCCTCCAGGAACTTTTTGACGGCCTTTTCAAAGACTTGCTCGCTTAGCTTGGCTCCGTCAACAATGAGCGTTACGGCGCCCCGCGTTACTTCCTCCTGCATTTAGCCTCGCCCCCTTTGCCCGTCCCCGTACATATCATGCTGCACCAGGGAAGAATAGTAGCTGTTGATGGTAGTCGGGGCGTTATACAGCGCCGCCAGAAGGTATTTCTTGATATTGCGGACATAGGTGGTGTTGTCCTTCATGCAGTCCATAACATACTGAACATGGGAACTGTCCAGCTTCATAAACCGGGACTTTACCACCTCCGCCGGATAATCGTCTCCGGCAATGCGGATGACTTTGCGGGCAGAACATACGGTATCCACGATCAGGTCAACGATCTCGTCAAGCTGCTCACGGTCGATATGGCTGTCCTGCACCAGATAGCTGTACTCGATGTTGTCCAAAATCACTTCACGATAACATTCTCTGGCTCCCATCCGATCCGTTCCCATCCTTGCCCCTGCGGGGGTAGGGGGATTTGATGGGATAGGATTTGATATCTCCGTACTTGATAAATCAGTCTTTGTTTGATTAGTATTTAATTGTGCTGGGTTTTCCGTACACGGTTCCGCCGTATCCGGGATACCCATATCCGGGTTTTCCGTATATGGCTTTGCCGTACCCGGTAAAGGCGTACTTGGGCTTGACGGCGGTTCGCACTGAGGCATTTCGTAAATGACATACTCGGTATCCGTGATCTTGCCTTTTTCATCCCGAAGCTGGGTGCGCCGGATATACCCGTGGTTTTCCAGCTCCTTCAATGCCGCACCGATGCTGTCCACACCTTCCCGGCAGATCGCCGCAAGACCTCTGGTGGTGTAATTCCACTCGTCAGGGAGCGACAACATCATGGACAGCAGCCCTTTGGATTTCAGGGTCAGCGTCCGATCTTTCAAGTGATGGTTCGACATGACCGTATAATCACGGGTCTTTTCAATACGAAAAACAGCCATCTTCGCACCTCCTTCCTGCGAAAATAAAAAGTGTTGGTTTTGAGCGGTTTACCCGTCTGTATGCCTCCGTTTTCTCCCGCATGGGAAAACATCCACGCCCTGTTCAGAACGCAAGCCACAGAGGGAAAAACAGAAGATATCCCACTGATTTTGATACAGTTTTCAGTCGGCTACCTCTCACGGTCTTTATGGTCATAGTGGAGGTCGCCGGAAAGCACCTTCGCATGGTTGCGGATTTTGATATGACCCTTTTTCTGATTCTCCAAAGCCTTGCTGTATCCGGCGTCGGTCAGAAACAGGCGCATTTTCTCACCCTTCCAGCCAACAGGCGAGTCATGGGTAAGAACATCAAAGACGATCATGTGTCTGGTCGCCGGGTCGAAACGCTCCAAAGCCATAATGTCATGGCCGGATAACTTCTGCGCCCCGGATTGCTGTCTGGCCTCTGCCAGCATTTCCCCGATGGTGCGGGCTTTCTCCGGCAGACGGTATTCGGCCTGCACCTTGCGGATCAAATCCATGCACTCCTGATCCGACAGGGGGCGGAGCTTGTCCAAAAGGCCTTCCGCCGTTTCTTTCGTTGCCGGGTTCGGCGCATAGCGCCATGTCATGTAAATTTCATTCAGGGCAGCGTTCTGATTGGTACTTTCAATCTGAAACACCATCCTCATTTCTGCTTCTGTCAGTTTCATTGCCAGCCTCCTTCAAAAATGGGTATAAAAAAACGCCATAGGTTTTTTGAGCCTACGGCGTTTCTTGCGATATTCACAATTCTAAACTTTCCAGCCACTCGTCAAAAGATTTCTTGGAAACGCGGATCGCATTGCCTATGCGGACGATCCTGAACTCCTCCTGCTTGACGAGCTGATATGCGGTCGTGCGGCCGATGTTGAGCATGGCCGCAATCTGTTCCACGGTATATGTGCGCGGTTCCGGTAGTGACTTTTTCTCTTTCTTGTCCATAGTAACCTCCATGTATTTGCCTTGTCATTTTGACTAAGGGAGTGAAGAATGGCAGTAGCAATCGGCTTTGGCTGGGTGTCCTCTTGCTAAGAATTTGCTAATAGGACCACCCAACGGACACATAAAACTGCGTCAGAATAGGTGTTTTGCACCATAACTGTCTCTTATACACATCTCCGAGCCCACGAGACCGTACTAGATCTCGT
>ERZ1027014.792-NODE-792-length-13247-cov-4.216646_pt1 | contig 13247 bp, 14 predicted proteins | sample MGYA00519287_ERZ1027014 | MGnify/ENA primary metagenome ERZ1027014 (study PRJEB26926, sample SAMN06164698) | human gut metagenome | biome: ENVO:00009003; feature: ENVO:2100002; material: ENVO:00002003 | host: Homo sapiens | place: USA | collected 2012 ...
GGCTCGGAGATGTGTATAAGAGACAGGGTAAGCTCGAGTTCGTGCTGTCTGCGGCCGGCGCTTCGGTCGGTCTTGGCAACATTTGGCGATTTCCGTACCTTGCGGCAAAATACGGCGGCGGCATTTTCCTTTTGATTTACATTTTGCTTGCGCTGACGTTCGGTTACACGATGATCGTGGCAGAAACATCGCTTGGCCGCATGACGCGCAAAAGCCCTGTGGGTGCATTTGCATCGTTCACAAAGTCGCATACATTAAAAGCCGGCGGCTGGATTAACGCCATTATCCCAATCCTGATTGTGCCTTATTATTCCGTTATCGGCGGCTGGGTCATCAAATATCTTTTTGAGTACATTTGCGGCAACGGAACAAAGCTTGCGGAGGACGGATATTTTTCGATGTTCATCTCGGACGGCGTGTCCGCCGAAATTTGCTTTATCGTTTTTGCACTCATCACGCTGACCATCATTTTTGCCGGCGTGCGCAACGGTATTGAGCGTGTATCGAAATTCATGATGCCGATCCTTGTCGTGTTGTCTGTCATCATCGCAATCTATTCCGTCACACGTCCCGGCGCACTGAAGGGCATTCAGTATTTCCTTGTGCCGAACCTTGAGAATTTCTCCTGGATGACGGTCGTTTCCGCCATGGGACAGATGTTCTATTCGCTGTCCATCGCCATGGGCATCCTTGTTACGTTTGGCTCTTATATGAAGAAAGAAACGTCTATTGAGAACTCTACGCGCAATGTAGAGGTTTTCGACACCGCCATCGCCATTATGGCAGGCCTTATGATCATCCCGGCGGTCTTTGCGTTCTCCGGCGGCGACCCGAACACCTTGCAGGCGGGCCCGTCATTGATGTTCATCACGATTCCGAAGGTGTTCGCCAGCATGGGTCTCGGCACAGTGGTTGGCATTCTGTTCTTCGTGCTCGTGCTGTTTGCGGCGGTCACAAGCTCTATTGCGCTGACGGAAAGCGCCGTTTCCACGTTTGAAGATGAACTCCATTGGAACCGCAAAAAGTCGACCGTTGTCATCGGCATCATCATGCTCGCGCTCGGCACGCTTTCTTCGCTCGGCTACGGCCCGCTCGATGCCGTAAAGATTCTCGGCATGCAGTTCCTCGATTTCTTCGATTTCTTAACGAACTCCGTTATGATGCCGATTGCGGCTATTGCGACTTGCCTGCTCGTTTCCCGCGTGATCGGTGTAGACCGTATTGAAGAAGAAATGACGCAAGAAGGCGGCACGTTCCGCAGAAAGAAGATCTTCGTCATGATGATCAAGTATCTTTGCCCGGTTTTTGCAGCCATCATCCTTATCAGCTCTGTCATGAACGCATTCGGCCTGATCTCTATGTAAGCATTTTGACCGGCGCGACGAAAGCCGCGTACTTCGATGATGCCGCAAGGTGTCATTTTACCGGACGAAAGAAATAACAGAATAGAATGGGCGAGGCCCCGGCGAGCGTTTTGTCATGCTCGCCGGGGCCTGTGTCTGTTGTGCGTTATTTCAGAACTTTTTCGTAGGCAAAGCGGTCTGCGCCGTCCGTAAGGTGAATGATGCCGCAGCGAATGTAACCGTTCTTTTCGAGCGTGTGCTGCATGATGATGTTGCCGGGATGCGTATCGCATCGCATGGAGGTGACACCCGCTTCAAGCGAGAGTTCCGCGCAGTAGGTCATCAAAAACGATGCCGCGCCGCGCTTCTTCGCATGATTTGCCGCCATAATGCGGTGCACGATGCCGTAGATTTTGTTTTCTGTCTGCCACGCGCCGTTATAAATTTCGTGGTATGTCGGCTCGTCGCCCACATACACGGCGGCACTTGCAAGAATATTGTTTTCGTCGTCTATCACAACACGGCAGATTTTATTTTGAATGTCCTCACGCAGGGTGGTTTCGTTCGGGTAGCCGTTTTGCCACTGGTCGATGCCGAGCGCCCGCAGCGAAGCTTTCGCGTTTTCCAGCATCTCAAGCAGATAGGGCAGGTCACAGAGCTCTGCATTTCTGATCTTCATTTTCTTTCATCCTTTCCCGTTTTGCCGCGCAGAATCTGCAAAAAATCCCATGTGCGCGTTACAAATATGAACATATACAAAATTATACGATTTTTTGCTTGCCTTTTCAAGGGAAAACGTGTATAATACTAAAGTACGCGGTCAAGTATGTTCCGCGCACGGAAAAAGCCAAGGCGGTTGGAATATACCGTGGAATATGCGAGCGGACAGGTCTGCGCGGCGAGACACCGTGAACCATGTCAGGCGGGGAACCGAGCAGCATTAAGCGGATCGTCTGGTGCGATGCAGGCTGCCTGTCCGTTCACATATTCTACGTTCCAATCGTCTTTTTCTTTTATCACCCACAAAGAAAGGAGCGCCGCCGTTTGTATAAAGCGTTATACAGAAAATATCGTCCGCAGCAGTTTTCCGATGTCGTCGGTCAGCCGCAGGTGACGGTCACGTTAAAAAACGAACTGATGGCCGGGCGCATTTCGCACGCATATCTGTTCACCGGCTCGCGCGGCACGGGAAAAACGACCTGCGCAAAAATTCTGGCGAAGGCGGTTAATTGCTTGGATCCCCAAAACGGCGATCCATGTGGCAAGTGCGACGTGTGCAGAGGACTGGATGACGGCTCTGTTTTGGACGTTGTAGAGCTGGACGCCGCGAGCAACAACGGCGTAGACAGCATCCGCGCGCTCATTGAAGAATCCAACTTCACGCCGACTACGGCGAAATACCGCGTATATATCATCGATGAGGTGCACATGCTCTCCGTTTCGGCGTTCAATGCCCTCTTAAAAACGCTCGAAGAACCTCCCGCACACGTCATTTTCATTTTGGCGACGACCGAAGTCCATAAGCTGTTGCCGACGATTTTATCGCGCTGTCAGCGTTTTGACTTCCGCCGCATCGCACCGGAGGACATCGCAGGGCGCCTTGAGTGGGTCTGTATGCAGGAAAATGTGACAATCGACCACGATGCCGCGATGCTCATCGCCGTTACGGCAGACGGCGGCATGCGCGACGCGCTTTCCATTTTGGATCAGTGCATCGGCCGCAGCGACGGGCACGTGACGTATGGACTCGTTGCGGAAACGGCAGGCCTTGCGGGGCGTGGGCACTTAATTGAACTCGCCGAGTGCATTCGCACGGGCGACCGCACCGCGGCACTCGAAAAGATCGACGCGCTGTATAAGTCTTCCAAAGACATGGGCAGGCTGTGCGAGGAGCTTGCGGGCTTTTTCCGCAATTTGATGCTCATCAAAACGATGAAGGACGCAAGCGGGCTTGTAAATGCCGTTGGCGAAGAGCTGGAAGCCATGACCAAAACGGCGCTTTCCATGGAGCTTTCAACGATTCTGCACGCACTCGATGCGTTCCAGTCCGCGCAGTCGCGCATGAAGATTATGAATAAGCGCACGGAAATGGAAATGACGTTTATCCGTCTTTGCACGCCGGAAATGGATACCTCGCCCGCAGCACTTTTGCGCCGCATTGAAGTTTTGGAGCGCGGCGGCCTGCGCCGTCCCATCACCCCGGTACCGAGTGTACCCGCGGCTGAAGCACCGGCAGCACCGGTACAACAGCCCGAGACACCACAGAACAACGCACCTGTGCAGCCCGCGGTAAAGGACAAGCCGCAGTCCACAGAGGAGCTTGCAAAAAATGCGCAGCCGTTCGACGGCTGGTCGGACATTATCGGCTATATGGAAAATTACTCAAAGTCGGTGGCGTCGGCATTCAAGGGCTCAGCGGCGTACATCAGTGGAGACTACATGCTCATCGAAGCACCGCAGATTGCGTTTGATCTCTTGAAACGTGCCAGCCAGAGAGAAAAGATCCGCGAGGCCATTCAGCAGGTGACCGGGCGTGTGTATAAACTCGGCCCTTATAAGCCGCCCGCAGCGGACGGCGAAAAACCGAAAGATCCGCTCGACGCCTTTTTGCACGATATGCGCGAAGCCGGCGTGGAGATCGAAGAAAAATAAATTAAAAAACCACACAGTAAGGAGTCTTAACTATGAAAGCACGTTTACCGCAGGGGATGGGCGGCGGCGGAGCCGCAAATTTGCAGCAGCTTGCACGCCAGGCACAGAAGATGCAGGAGCAGATGGAGCAGATTACCACGGAGCTCGAAGCGAAGGAATACACCGCGGCCGCAGGCGGCGGAGCCGTTTCCGCAACCGTAACGGGCAAAATGGAAGTAAAGAATATCGACATCAAGCCGGAAGTCATCGACCCTGATGATGCTGAGATGCTCGGCGACCTCGTCGCTGCTGCCGTCAACGAAGCACTGCGCGCAGCCGCAAACGAGAAAGAGGAGAAGCTTGGCGCAATCTCCGGCGGCATGAGCCTTCCGGGCATCCTCTAATGGCCGGTTATCACGTACCGCCGCTCGAACGGCTCGTCGATAAATTTGAGAGCTTGCCGGGCGTGGGGCATAAGTCCGCACAGCGCATTGCGTATGCCGTGCTCAATATGGATAAAGCGGATGCCGAAAGCTTTGCGCAGGCGATCATCGACGCGCATGAGCAGATCCATTACTGCTCCGTGTGCTGCAATTTGACGGACGGCGACCTTTGCCCCGTGTGCCGCGATGAAAGCCGAGACCGTTCGGTTATCTGCGTGGTGGAAGACCCGCGCGACGTGTTCGCATTGGAGCGCACAAATGAGTTCCACGCGACCTATCACGTGCTGCACGGTGCCATTTCGCCGCTTGGCGGCATCGGGCCGGATCAGCTCAAAATAAAAGAGCTTTTGCGTCGCGTGCAGGATGGCACCGTGCAGGAGGTCATCATGGCGACGAATCCGACCGTTGAGGGCGAAGCGACCGCCATGTACATTTCGCGCCTGTTAAAGCCGCTCGGTATCCGCGTAACGCGTCTTGCGTACGGCATCCCGGTCGGCGGCGACCTCGAATATGCCGATGAAGTGACGCTTTCCCGTGCCATTGAGGGCAGACAGGAGCTGTAAAATCGATTTCGCGTTGACAAAACCGCGAAAGTGTTGTATAGTAAATCACACACAAAGCAGAAGGAGGCAGGCCAAGTGGCAAAAACAGAATTTAAAACGATTGCCCAGAACAAAAAGGCCTACCACGACTACTTTGTGGAGGAGACCCTTGAAGCGGGCATTGAGCTTTGCGGCACAGAGGTGAAATCGCTTCGGCAGGGCAGATGCAACTTAAAGGACGCGTGGTGCTCTGTTGTGGACGGTGAAATGCTCTTAAACGGCTGCCATATCAGTCCGTATGAGCAGGGCAACATCTTTAACCGCGATCCCATGCGGGTGCGCCGTTTGCTCATGCACAAGCGCGAGATCATGCGGCTTTTTGGCCTTTCCAAAACCGTCGGTTATTCGCTCATTCCGCTTTCCGTGTACTTTAAGGGTTCGCGGGTGAAGGTGCAGGTCGGTCTGTGCAAGGGCAAAAAGCTTTACGATAAGCGTGCCGATATGGCCGCGCGTGATGCCCAACGCGATATTCAGCGTGCGCTGAAAGAGAAAAACAGATAAAAGCGGTAGCAATATCGCTTTTTATATGGGGATGTAAAGGTTTCGACGGGGACTGGAAGCCCTGGTAAGCGAGTAGCGGTGCGGGACCGCTATAAAATCCGCAAACTTAAAATTAAACGACAACAATACAGTTGCTGTTGCTGCTTAATTAAGCAGCCGTTCTTACCCGTAGGACCGCGGACGGGATAAGAGCGTCGCTTAGCGGTGCACGTGAACGGGCCCACGCCTTTAAGCCCGTCATGATCTAAAGGCTACTGATGCGCAAAGCCTGCTGTTCGGCGGTGCGCGGAGGGAATGTCAAAAGAGCCGCTACACTCGTAGAAAGCCCCGGTAACCGGTTTTCGGACGCGGGTTCGATTCCCGCCATCTCCACCAGAAGAGGAAGCGTCGAACTCTTCTTTTACAAGAATGAGTTTGCGCTTGTGTATAGGTTGGGGGACGCCTGATGGCGTCCCCTTTCCGTTTTCGTTGACGTGAAACGCCGTGTTTTGCGTTTTAAGGCGTTGTAAGCCCGTTGGGGTACTCGTGTACCCCTCGGGCTTTTTTCGTGCCTTAAAACGGCTCTGAAGCGGTCTGAGGATGTTTGAGCGCCCATGTGCATCTCGCATCCGCTCGATGCAAGAAAGCAACGACTGCGGCAAGAGGTACACGTGAGGGCTGACCACATGCGTGACCACATCAAAATGGCATCTGGTCAGCTCTTGAAATGAAAATCTCCTCTTTTACCAATGGATTTTTTTCGTTCTGACCACATGACCACATGACCAGATAAAATCCGACAAACTTTATTTATCTATACGTATTACGTAGTCCTTTTCAATTTTTAAAAATAAGTCCTAAATTATGTGGTCATCTGGTCAGGAATTGCAAAAAGCCTGATGGCGCCTAGTGATTTGGCTGACCAGATGGTGACCACGACTTTTTTTCTTCTGGTCATGTGGTCAGCATGTGGTCAGGCAAAACGCTCATAAACGAGGGAACGGGTGATTCTTCTGTCCTAAGCAGGTGCGCATTTCGGACGCTTCGCGTCCTCGATGCAAGGGTGGCCGCCCTGCGGGCGGCAGTCGGATGTGGACGGACGTACAGAAGGGATGCGGCATGGGCTTGGGAGGTTATGCCGATTTGCGCGTTCTGTCGCTCGTGCACACTACCCTGCACACCATGCACACTATCCTGCACACCATTTTTGGCCATAGTGTGCAGCTTAAATCTTGATTTATCAGGGGATTTAGGGGTACTGCACACTATGCACACCATTTTATAAGTCTTATATATGAAATTATAAAAATCCCTCACGTATATATAAGTCATTGGAAAAATGGTGTGCATGGCGTGCAGGGCGGCGAGACAGCATCGGAAAAGGCTCATAAACGAGAGAAAACAAGAAAAATAGCCTGCACACTTCAATGAAAAATGGTGTGCAGCGAAGTGTGCAAGGCGTGCCGAAGGTGTGCAGCGCACGTCGGAATGGCACCCCTTTTCCTTGGCGTACTTCTTCTGCCTCCGACTTTTTCAGGGGGCGCGAGCGAACTTTTTTGAATTGATTTCTGCCCATAAACGAGCGGAAATAGGCTCTGAGCAGGGGTAACGAAATAATAAGTGTTGCGAAGTTAGTGTTAACGCCGTATAATAAAAGCTGTATAGATAAATGGCTCAGCACCCGTCCCGTCCTTGATGCGGGGTTGCTATCGGGAATAGGAGCCGAGCGCTCGGTCGAATAGGCCGTGCGTCACGGGCGAAACAACGAACACGAAGCTCCCGTGGAAACCGAGATAGGCAAGGCTTTGCGCCTTTGTCCTTCTTTGGTTTCCACGGGAGCTTTTTTTGTTTCGCGAAAAGGACTTTGAACATGGAGGTGGCTAGTTATGGCTAAGGCAAAGCAGCAAGTGAAAGGGTCGAAGCCCTCTTACATGACGACGTATGAGGCGGCGGATTTCCTCGGTTTTACCGCAGGCACGCTCCGCGTCTGGCGCTCTCAGGGCAAGGGGCCGAATTATTACAAGGTCGGTAGCACGGTTCGCTATGAGATGGATGACCTTGAGGCGTGGAAGAACGAGAACGTGAAGCACGTCGAGCTGACGAATTAAGGAGGTGAGAACATGGAGGCAAAAGAAAACCGCCCCGATGCCTGCGCAGCTTTCGGGACGGCCAACTCAATTTATAAAGATTTTAGCACGGATGCGCCTGATATTCAAGAGGAATTGACGGGCCTTGCTCTTCCCGATGATTGTGCAGCGGACATCGTGTCGTTCTGCTCTGAGCAGACTATCGCGTACGACGATTTGCTGGAGTATGCGACGCTGTTTTACCTGCAGGACAAAGACCCCGAGGACCCGCCCTTTCGCGATACGCTCAAGTTCGAGCTTCTGACGCTGACGAACCGCTGCATCGACGCATACAACTTTGGCAAGCGCGACCCGAATGCGGGTCCCGGTGCGAAGCTGAAGGACGCCTATCCCGACAAGAAGGAGGGCGCGGAGCGCTACAAGCGCCTGTCGGGTCTCCATACCTTGCAGATTGCCGTCATCCTGTACAAGCTGCACCATGCGGTGGGCATCCTTTGGAACAACTCGCATGACGACGGCAACTTCGACATCGGCATTTACCAGTACAGCGGCGACAACGAGGGCTGCTACGACGTTGGCGAGCAGAATCTGAAGAGCCTTATCCGCGGCTATTGCAAGACGGGCACCATCAAGGACGTAAACGAGACCATCGAGGCTCTTCGCGCGATTTGCCCTCGCGTGGAGCGCTGTCGCAATCGCGACTTGGTCGCCGTGAACAACGGCATCTACGATTACGGCAACAAGATTCTGATGGCGTTCGACCCTGCGTTCGTCTTCACGAGCAAGAAGCACGTCGATTTCGTCGACCGTGCCCAGAACCCCGTCATCCACAACAACGAGGACGGCACGGACTGGGATGTCGTGTCGTGGATGAACGAGCTGTCCGACGACCCCGATGTGGTCTCGCTTCTGTGGCAGATTATCGGCGCAACGGTTCGCCCGTACGTGAGCTGGAATAAATCCGCATGGCTCTATTCCCCTTCCGGCAACAACGGCAAGGGCACGCTCTGCACCCTGCTTCGCAATCTTTGCGGACCGGGTGACTGGACTTCCATTCCGCTGAAGAACTTCGGCAAGGATTTCATGCTCACGTCGCTGATGCATGCGTCCGTGATTATCACCGACGAGAACGACACGGGCACGTTCGTGGACGACGCGGCGTCGCTCAAGAGCATCATCACGGGCGACCCGTTCCAGATGAACCGCAAGAACCGCGACCCGCGCGACGTGCTTTTCAACGGTTTCATGGTGCAGTGCGTCAACGAGATTCCGAGGGTTCGTGATAAGTCCGAATCCATGCTCCGCCGCCTGTTGGTGATTCCGTTCGAGAAGCGCTTCGAGGGCTGCGAGCGCAAGTACATCAAGGGCGACTACCTGAACCGACCCGAAGTCCTCGAGTACGTGCTGTACCACGTGCTCGCCGAGACCGACTATTACGAGCTGGATGAGCCGGATGCCTGCTTGGCGCTTCTGGATGATTTCCGTCTGACGAACGACCCGGTTCGCCAGTTCCTCGATGACATTCTCATACGGGCGACATGGGACGTTTTGCCGTGGCAGTTCGTATTCGATTTGTATCGCCGTTGGTTTATTCGCAACAACCCGAGCGGACGATGCCAGAGTCGCAAGTCGCTCATCAACGACGTCAAGGGAATCATCTCCGATTACGAGGGATGGGACTATTCGGACAATCCTGTTTCCGTCCCCGACGAGATGTACGACACGCCCGAGGGATTGATTGGCATCTATGAGGTCCGTGAGTGGGAGGAGCCGGGGTATCGAGGCTCGAATCCAAATCGCTCCCACTTGTATCGCGGCTCGAAACGCACTCGCGGTCTCGTTCGCGTAGGCGTGGCCGCTTCGGAAGATGCGACGACAACTGATTCAACGATTGAGGAGGAATAAATCATGAGCGATTTGACGCCTGATGAGCTGGCTCGACTTCGCCTGAGGGCAAAACACGGCGGAACGCTCACGCCCGAAGAGCAGCGGGCGTACGACGACTATGTGACGGAGCAGCTTTCCGCTGTTTCGTCGCCGCCCTCGGGTGCTGTACCGCCTAAGAAGGGTTTCAAATGGGAAAGCGAGAGGGTTGCGGAGTGGCGTCTGAAGGCACGCCACGACGGCCTTGATGAGAACGAGCGGTTGCTCTATCAGGATTACCAGCAGACCCTTGCGCTTGCCGGTGCTTCAGTCGAAGCGGAGAACAAGGCATATTCGCCCAAGGCGGAGAAGAGCATCGTCTTTCGCGGTGCCATCTCGTTGGCATTGCTGGCTCTAATCGGTCTGTTCAGCATTTCGGGTTGCAAGCTGTCCGAGTTGAGTCTGCTCGTTTCCTATACGTCGTATCAGCTGGGCTACGCGTTGACCGGCGAGATGCCGAATACAAATGAGGCGCTTACGCCGATTGCTGTCGAAGCTCTGGATTCTTGGCTATGCGACATAAGGACGTACGCGAACGGCATCCAATCAGAGGAAGCAAATACGCCTTTCGATGACATCACGAGCAGCTTCCATCATCTTCTCGTTAAGGATTCGGTCCGCGATTATTTGCTAAGCGAGAACGTATTCGGCGGGTTTGCCGATGCCATTCAAAACGATGCGGCATTCCGCGATGCCGTTTACCGCAATAGCGAGGTTTATCAAGCGGCGAAGAAACGAGCCGAGGAACAAGCCAATGGCGGTAAGCAGACCATCGTAGACCCCAATGACGGTCGTCAGACCATCGAAGACCTCGGCAACGGCTGATTAAAGGAGGAACAAAGGAATGAATGGTTTAGGTATCAACAAGGCACCTAAGAACGACAAGGACGCGGACATCTTGACGCCCGACGAGGTCGCGTTGCTTCGCACTCATGCGAGCGATGGAACGCTCACGGCGGAAGAGCGTGAGCTGTATTCAAAGCACCTTGATGCGATGGAGAAATTGATTCCCAAGGGCAAGAAGAAGGGCAAGCCGTACGGGCTTGGCATTGCAAAGATTCTGGTCACCGTCGCCCTGATTCCGCTTGCGACAATCACTGCCATAAGTCTGGTACAGGCGGCAACCCGCACTCGAACCTGGGCTTGGTTTGTCAATCTGCTTTCCTATGTTTTGGTTTACCACCAGCTTCCGCCGTATTGATAGCTTGAGTTTCGCTATCCCGTTTTTATTTCAATAGTCGGAGTTATCGCCTTTCGTGGCTATGGGCGCTTGGCTCCAACACAAGACAAGGAGTAGTAAGAGATGAACGATATGAGTGTTGCAGCAGGCGCGGCTGGGGTGTTGCTTGTCGCGTATGTCGTGCTGATTACGGTGGGCATCACAGGGGCGGTTTGCTCCATCATCGGTTTGGTTCGCGGTGTTTCGAGCCGAAATGCGACGGCTGTTGCCCTCGGTGGGATTGGCTTCGGGTGCGCCGTTTTCGGTGTTTTTGTTTTCCGCATTGTGCTTTGGATTGCGGGCCTTGCTTGCGGGGCGATGGCGTGCCAGTTAGCGACTCAGCCGCACGTGCTTAGCTTCGAAGAGTACAAGCAGCAGAAGGCCATGTTGGAAGACCCGGAGTATGCCGAGTATATGCGCAATGTGGCTGCTCAAGCGAGTATGCAAAAGCACGGCAGCAAGGCGAAGCAGCCTATGTCTGGCGGCAAGGTGGGTGCAATCGTGCTGATTGTTTTCGCGGTTCTCGCAGTTTGCGCATTTGCTTTTGGTTCAGCTGCGAACAACGGAACGTTTGACCATTTGGGAGGTGCGCCGGCCGTTGAGCAGCAGGAGGACGTTCATACCATCGAGGACCTTGGCGACGGCACGATTTTGTTTCTGCCCGAGCATCAATAAACAAGATTAGGAGGAATAAATCATGAGCACTAAGAAGAAGATTTCCGACATCGACAAGGCGATTGAGGAGATGCAGCAGCGCCGCGACGAGTGCTTCAAGCACATCGGCAAGGCGATGTACGAGAGCTGCCCCGAGCTGGGCGACATGAGCGTCGCCGACATGCGCAAGGCGGGGCGCTATCTGCACAAGATGTTGACCAAGAAGGCGCCTTCGCAGGGTGCCGCCCCTGCCCGAAACGGCGCGCCCGTCGCGTCCGATTCGGGTAGCACGCCCGCCCCGGACGGACGCGAGCCTATGCCCGTGGCGGGCTATGGCGAGGGCATGTAGCGAGGCAGTCGTGCCTCCTGTCCGGCACCCCGCAAGGGGTGTCCGGGGTGCCCCGTTCCGAATGGGATGCTTCGCCGAGTCGTCGGCGGAAGCTGGTTGGGAATGGGGCGCATCTGGGGGTTCGAAGGGGGCAGTGAAAACTGCCCCCTCGCGAGCGGGACGTGTAACGACAAAACGGAGGAATTTTCTACAAAGTAGAAAAATCTGAAGTTTTGTAGGGACAAGTCCCATGCTCGCTCCTTTTTTAGCGTCGATTCTGCCGTAGAAAATCAACGCGCACGTTGCATTAAAAAAAGGAGGTGTTTTACGTGGGTGTGAGTTCAGACATGAGGAGCAGCCGCGTGCGCCGTCAGGCGGCTAAGAAGCCGAACAAGGAGCGCACGGTCCAGGTTCGGTTTTCGGACGAGGAGCTTGCCGCGCTGGACGCGATTTGCTCTGAGAAAAAGATGACCCGCTCCGCATTTCTCCGCAGTTGCGTGGAGAAGGTACAGGGCGGGGATGTTGAACCGACGTACGTCGTGACGAGGAACGCCGACGCGGAGCGTATGGCATCCGAGGCGAAGAGCATCGGCGTCAACGTGAACCAGATTGCGCGGGCGCTGAACGCGGAGACCAAGTCGCATCCGGGTTCGCTCTCCCCGGGCGTGCTCGGCGAGTGCAAGACGGGTCTCGAGGAGGTGCGCGGCGAGCTGTCGAGGCTGACCGATGAGGTGGACGGCCTGCGCACCGATTTCGGCAACGATGTGTTCCGCGCCATGGCCCTGCTGTGGCCGGACGTTCCCGAGCAGTTAGAGGAGCTGTGCGATTACTGGTACGGCGAGCGGGGCGAGAAGATTCTCTCTGAAGGGGGTGGAAGCTGATGTCGACGACGCACATCCAGCCCCTGCCGAACGTCCGCGGGCGCATGTCGTACACGGAACTCGGAGAGGGCAAGAAGCGCACGCGCAATATCCGCGAGAAGACGAACCGCATTGCCGCCCAGATGGGCGACATGGGCACCCGCGAGGACTTCATCCGGTTCTGCTCCGCCATGCGCCGGCAGAGCCAGGGGACGAGGCTGAACGAGGGCTACGAGCTGCGCGTCTCGTGGTCCCCCGAGGAGCTTTCCCGTGACAGCCCCGAGGACATCCAGCGGGCGTGCGAATACGGCTACCTCCTGTGCAAGGAAGTGGCCCCGAACGCCCCCTGCTGGGTCACGGTCCACACCGACGGCGAGGGCGGCTGCGTGCACGTCCATGCGACCATCGCGAACCATGACTTGGTGTCCGGCACGGCCATCGCGCACGGCACCGACCATGCGACCGTGAAGCGCAAGAACGACCGGCTGAGCCGCGAGATGGGGTTCACCGTCGTGGGTCCCGAACCCGCCAGGGAGAAGACCACATGGGCCGAGCGCAAGGGGCAGTTCGGCATCGAGTCCTTCGAGCGCGTTCTGGGCAACCGCGTGGCGGACGCCCGCGACCATGCCTGTCTCTTATACACATCTCCGAGCCCACGAGACCGTACTAGATCTCGT
>ERZ1027014.794-NODE-794-length-13193-cov-5.848455_pt1 | contig 13193 bp, 10 predicted proteins | sample MGYA00519287_ERZ1027014 | MGnify/ENA primary metagenome ERZ1027014 (study PRJEB26926, sample SAMN06164698) | human gut metagenome | biome: ENVO:00009003; feature: ENVO:2100002; material: ENVO:00002003 | host: Homo sapiens | place: USA | collected 2012 ...
ACGAGATCTAGTACGGTCTCGTGGGCTCGGAGATGTGTATAAGAGACAGCACCTGTCCCGACCTTAAAGTGCCACGATAAAACTGCTCCGGCCCGTTTCCTGCTGCGGCATTCTCATACTGCTGCTGTACGGCATCGTAAAACGCCTCGACCTGTTCTTTCATGACAGCTTCCTGTCTTGTTCCATTTTCAACGATACACAGGATTTCAATCGATGTGTTGCTTTCAATTGCTGAGATGATCTGCTGTTCTTCCTCTTCCGAAAGTTTTCTTCCTTCAAAGGACAATGCCAGTTTTGCATTTTTAAAAAATGTACTGGATGCTTTGAACTTTTCGACAACATCCTTCAATAACTCATCAAACCCAATCTCCGGGTCTAAGACAAGATTAATTCCGTATTTATTACTTTTTATCGTAACAGATTGTGACATGGTAACCTCCAATTTCATTATTAAAATGAAATCCATCAATTGTAATTATACCTGTTTGCGGCAAATACGCAAGCATTTTCGCTTTATTTGAATGATTTAAAAAAACCTGTCCTTCCTGCGATTGTATTTCTTTCGTTTCTTCTCACGAAAACGCATTTTATCATTTTTTTTCGTTTTTCTCTGATGACGGATCACATAAAAATTATCATATGCCCGTTTTGCCAGAAACAACAGAACCACTGCTGCAACAATAACCACTCCCGCAACAATGAGCCATGCAGGATCGATCCGTATGACACGTTCATTTTTCTTCTGCCCGCTATCGGTATTGACGTAATAATTATCTTTTACCTTTGCTCCGGTTTTTACTATATCCACACTGCCGACCTCATGACCGGCATATGTGTATGCAAGCCTTGCAACTTTCTTTTTTCCTTTTGCAGATTCTGTCTTTTTATAGGATGCATCGGAAAACTGTGCTCCTTTTGGCATAATGATATAAGCATCGTCGTCCAGCTTTACATAAGGTTCACTGTTGTTCAAAACCCCGTAATTTTTTCCGTTGTCCTTTGCCAGACCCACATCGTTTTCCGAAATATTCAGCGCCTGGAAATTTTCAAAACAGTAATCAAATAATTTTCTGGTATCCGTATAATGATCCGGTGTTGCCGCATCCATCACCACACACACCAGAGTAATTCCGTCTTTCTCCGCAAAAGACACCAGAGTATTATTCGCCACTGTCGTGTAGCCGGTTTTTCCGCCAGTACAGTATTTGTACAAATGAGAGCTGTCCCCGCGAAACGGGTAAATCATTTTATGGTGATTGTGACACGGATATTCCGCCTTGCATTTATTGGTCTTCGGAAGTGTATAGCTTGGACTGCCTGCAATCATCCGGAACGTCTCGTTTTTGTATGCCTCTGCGGAAATCAGTGCCATATCATACGCGCTGACCCAGTGATCTTCATCCGGCAGACCATTACAGTTATTGAAATGCGTATCCGTACATCCCAGTTCCTTTGCACGCTTATTCATCCGATCAATAAACGTCCGGTAATCACCACCCAGCTTCTGCCCCACATGCTCCGCAACCGCATAAGCACATTCATTGGCAGACTCCAGCATAACCGCATACAGACACTGCTCCATCGTCAGTTTTTCTCCAAGATTCCGGGCAATATGGGAAGTATCTCCCTCATTTTTAAATACCGCATCCGCAGAAAACGTAACGACCTCATCCATATCACAGTTTTCGATTGCCAGAAGAACCGTCATGATCTTTGTGATACTCGCCGGATAATGTTTCTCGTGACTCTTCTTTTCATATAAAACGGTGCCGGTATTGACTTCCATCACAATGGCACTTTTGGACTGCGTTTTTACCCCGTCCGGCCAGTACTCATCTGCACGCACAGACAACGGTAACATGAGTAAAACCGTGCATACGGCAAGAAAAAATGCTGTTACACGGGTGTATTTTTTTATTTTCATAAGGCTCCCCAATTCTTGATTTTCTTATATTTATAATACCATTATTTCCATAATCGTTCAATTTTTATTTGCCGAACGGACGAAATTTGTATATAGTAATAGTATTCTTACAGTTAGCAAAACTGAATTTATCTTTTCCAAGGAGAAATTACTATGAGACTAAGAAATATACCGGGTGCCAATGAAGCTGTGGCAGCCAGCCCATATTGTATACAGAATGCGGCAGAACACCGCGGACAATGGCATGCCTTTTTTGAAAATGACCATCCGATCCATATCGAAATCGGCATGGGAAAAGGCAGATTTCTGATGGATCTTGCTGCGTTACATCCCGAAATCAATTATATCGGCATCGAACGTTACACCAGTGTACTGCTGCGCGCAGTCCAGAAAATGGATACCCTGCAGCTTCCAAATGTTCATTTTCTGTGTGAAGACGCCGCAAAACTTCCGGAAATTTTTGCACCGGAAGAAGTTGACCGGATCTATCTGAATTTTTCCGACCCGTGGCCAAAGGACCGCCATGCCAGACGCCGACTGACTTCCCATGAATTTTTAGACCGCTATGACCAGTTTCTTGCAGCCGACGGACGGCTGGAATTTAAAACAGACAATCAGGACCTGTTTACGTTTTCTCTCGAGGAAATCGAAACTTCCGACCGCTGGCATCTTAATGCCTCCACCCGTGACCTGCACCATGATCCATCCATGAATGAAGGAAATATCATGACCGAATACGAAGAAAAATTTTCTTCTAAGGGTAACCCGATATGTAAACTGATCGCCTCCCGCTAAGGAGGCGATTTTTCCGTTATCCTATTTTTCCAAAATCCGCCGGTTTCTGTACTTCCGGTACAGCCGATAACAAAACCGTGCTTCTTCCTGTGAAATCTCTTCTTCGGAAAAGACCGCTTTCTGCACAATGCACAGATACTTCTTCCAATCCTCCGCCGGAACGGACGGATAGGTTGTCATCAGCTTTTCCAGATAGTCCGCATCGGTCTTCATGCCAAAACTTCGCTGATGTAATCCCCGGTAAATCCGCCGGTTGATCCGGTATACCGCATGACGATTCTGCCGGTTGCGCAACTCCATAAGCAATTGTTCCCGGTAAATGCGCATCCATTTTGCCACAAGTACCAGCACCAGAACCGCGGCAGCCAATGTCAGACACACCGCAAAAAACACTTGCAGATCTCGCGTGTGGTTCTTTTTCCCATTATTTTTTACCGGCCGCTTTGTCTCCTTCTCCGTCATCTGACTTTCTGTCTGCTGCTGTGTTTCCATCTGTGTTTCTGACGGCGATTCGTTTTTCGTCTGCATTTGCGTCTGCGGATTCTGCTCCGCCGCATCTTTGTGCTCTTCATGCCGCTGTTTCCACGTATCGCGCAATTCCGGAGTCGTCGGCAGCTTTGCACTGTCATTCGTATAGCCCGGAGTCATTTCCACCGGCACCCATCCGATATTTTCCAGATAAATTTCCACCCATGCATGCGCATTGTAGTCCGGCACATCTGCCTGATAGCCTTTCTTTTCTTTATGAAATGCCGATGGTTCCACCACATATCCCGATGCATAACGCGCCGGAACTCCCAGACTTTGTAAAATCAGCGCACCCGCGCTGGCAAAATGCATACAATATCCCTCATGTCCGGTTTCCAGAAAATAAGCAATGGTATCTTTCCCCTGTGGGATGTGATTCAGATATAAGTTATAGGTATTTTCGTTACCCAGCCAGTTGGCAACCTGTGTCGCAAGATTCTGCCGGATGTTGTTGGTAGTTATCTGTCTTTCTGCCCGTCCGGAATTGTTTCCATCCGTATCTGCCAGCCAATCCTCATCGTATAACCCGCCTGTTTCCATCTGATCCGCCACATAGGTGCCGTTTTCCTCATACACGCCATATCCGATACTTTCCAGAGCCAGCCTTCGTGTAATAAAATCTCCCACTGCCGGAACATCCGTGGCAAATTTACGGTATCTGCTGTCCGCATAGGCATCATACCATTGCTGCAGATCCGTATCTGTTTCTCCGTGGACCATACAAAACCTGTCAAAAACATCGCGCAGATCCGTATTTTCATCCAGTCCCTCAAAAGAAATCTTTCCCGTTGCCCTCTTTTTACGTACCACCGTATCATCCCTGAGCCAGACCTTCCCACCGGCTGTCTGCAGATCTGAAAAATAAGGCATATACGCCTTTTTTAACCCCAGTGCCCGATAGGAAATCTGATACGAAACCGTCTGTGTTTCATCCTCTGCCAGCTCACTCGAACGGATGTATTTTACAAGTTCACCGGCATTCTGCTGCATTAACATTACAACATCACTGCGATGGTATCCCGCCTTATCCACTTCGTGCGCAAACGTTTTCCCTTCATTTACCCATGTACCGTTCTGATATGTGCCACTGGCAAATGATTTCAGATACAGTTTGCCCGCCGGGGCTTTCGATGCTTCTATCGAAAATACGGTTTTTCCGGTATAGTCCGGTGTTGTATTATCCACATGTTCCCGCGATCCCTGCAAAGTTATCCCCGAAAACGTCAGGTTTTTCACACGTTCTTCCACCTGTCTCTGAAACGCATAAAACTTCGGTGACTTTTTCGGAATCTGCTTTGCCACACCGGAAAACGCATAGCTGCTCACCGAGACAAGAATCACGGCAAACACACCGGCTGCAGCATAAGACAGTAGCTGCATCCATACATGGGTACGACCGTCAGCCACCCTTACATCCATGTGCGTCCATGGTGCCGCAGACACCAGCACGGTTCCCACGAAAAAGAGTGCAATTCCACTCCAGCCCAGTCTGGCATTGACCAGAAGAGCAACCGACAACGCTGTTATATCCGGAAGCAGCAAAACCAGCCGCACACCGGTCACATATCGAAACATCAGACTTAACAGCACAACAACTGCCAATAAAAACGCCAGCATATAAGTATACCGCATCTCCGTCCCGGCCCCGGTCATATAATTTGTTCCATACTGTTTATTCCAATATGACAGATATGCCTGAAACAGCATTTTTCCGCTCTCTGTCAGTTTTCTCCGATGAAAAATTCCAAACAGTACGAGTGCCGCCGGATATCCGATTTCAAGCACAACCTTGCAGACCCTCTGATATTTTCCGGTCGCAGGAACTCCCACGATAAACAGCACAAGACTTACCAGCATGGCCACCTGCAGTTTACCAAGCGCACGGATCGGCAGCTGCCATCCGAATGCACTCCGGAAAATCGCAAGCATTGCATAAAACAGCAGTTCCACAGCAACCGCCTCACAGATCAGCCGGATACCGGTATTGCCAGACAAATATGTGGTTTTATTCCCTCTCCTGTCCTTCCTGTTCACAATACCAGCTCCATTTCTTCCAGCTTCTGTCTCCAGTTATCTCCACCAAAATCCGCAAGTGTCTGTCCATCCAGCACAAGAAAAAGCTCCGGTGTCAGTTCCAGCCTGTGTACCGGATGCTCGCAGCGATACTGCTGCTCATATCTCTGTCGCAGTGAACCGGCCGTTTCCTTCTGACATTCCATAAACTGCATCAAAAACAGATACACGCTTTCCTCATCCTCGACGCGCAACCGTTTGATTTCTGTTTCCTCCTGCCATGCCACATAATGCGGGCAGCCGGCATCCATCATCGAATACACCAGATCTGCCGCAATTGTGAGAAAGGTTTCCGCATAGGCTTCCCTGCTGCGCCTCATATGCCGGCCTTTTCCTGCCATCTGTGGCAGCATGTCCAGCAAAAATACCACCGCACAGGCAAGCGGCTGACTGTCCTCCCGCACCAGAAGCCCGTCCGATTTGGCGGAGAGTTTCCAGTGTATGCGCTGCAAGCGATCCCCCGGACGATATTCCCGCACATCAAAGATCTGGCTGACATCTGTTCCCGGCTGAAAATCATCGTAGCTTTCCGCTTCTCCGAAATATCTGCGTACCCGCTCCGACACCTGTACTGCCACAGCATCCAGTTCCGGCAGCACCTGTATATCTGCAAATCTCTTTATTTTTTTATGCACATAAAACAGACCGGTCAGATCATAAATCCGTACTTTTACAAGCTCATACTCATAACTTCCCACATGAGAAAGCACGACACGCTTTTCCATGCACTGCATTCCGCGCATCAGTCCGGCACCGTTCCACCAGAAATTTCTGGCATACCCGGCAAATGTATTTCTACAGCGCACACGGTAACGCACTTTTGCTGCCGGAAACAACATGGTCTGATCCACGGTAAGCTGTACCGTAACTTTTTTCCCTTTTTCCGCCACGGTAAGCGGAATCCTGATATCTGCCGTGATATGTCTGCAATAAATCAGCAGATACAAACATGCAAGCAGCATCAGTACCAGTTCCGCAAACCCAATCAGCCCAATCGCAATGCTTCCATAGATCAGCGCTATATAAAATGTGACAAGCGTCACCCCTGTTCCAATCAGAAAACTGCCCACGTTTATCCCCTAAGTCTTTTGTATGTTGTTGGTTTGTCCACATCCGACAGAATGTCCTGCAGGGTGGCATCGACTGTCACATGTCCGATCCGTGCCTTTGTGTTGAGCACAATACGGTGTTTTGCCACATCCACAAAAATATCCGTCACATCATCCGGAATCACATAATTTCTTCCCTGCAAAAATGCCCATGCTTTTGCCAGCCGCACGCATGCGATCGTGCCACGGGGACTTACCCCCAGCTCAATGTAAGCATTTTTTCTGGTAGCCTCCATCAGCTGTACGATATATTTTGCAACATTATCATGCACATAAATCTGTTCCACATACTGCTGCATCTCCCACAGCTGCTCTGGAAGAAGAACCGGCTGCAGATCCTCCGCTTTCGTCATCGTTTTTCCCTGGGCAATTTCCATCTCACTCTGCAGATCCGGGTACCCCATGCTCATGCAGGTCATGAACCGATCCAGCTGTGATTCCGGAAGAAGCTGCGTTCCCGCACTGCCTTTGGGATTCTGTGTTGCAATGACAACAAACGGCTGTGGCACTTTTCGGCTCACACCATCCACCGTTACTTTGCCCTCCTCCATCACCTCAAGAAGCGCGGACTGTGTCTTTGGCGAAGTCCGGTTGATCTCATCCGCAAGAAACAGATTACACATGATCGTTCCCGGATGGTACACAAACTGTCCCGTCTCTTTCTGGTACATGTTAAATCCTACAATATCTGCCGGAAGCACGTCCGGTGTAAACTGTACACGGTGATCCAAAAGTCCCATGACGCGCGAAAAGGCGATGGCAAGTGTTGTCTTTCCCACACCCGGCACATCCTCAATCAGAATATGCCCTCCCGCAAGAATTGTAGCAAAAGCTTTGGTAATACAGGCATCCTTCCCCGCAATCGCGCGTTTGACCTCTGCCAGAACCGCGGCTGCATACTCATATACTTTCTCCATATTTCCCCCCTATGGTTTCTTTCTATAATTATTTGCATTTTATATAATAAAAAAACCCCCAACGAATCACATTGTTCGTCAAGAGTTCTTTTGCCATTTGATTCAATCAAAATAAGCTTTGCGAGTGCGCGATCAGGGGTTCGAACCCTGGACACCCTGATTAAGAGTCAGGTGCTCTGCCAGCTGAGCTAATCGCGCATTTTTAAATTGTTTGTTTTGTGTCTTTCCTTAAGACAAGAGTTATTATATAATAGGAGTATTAAAAAAGCAAGTACTTTTTTTAATTTTTTTAAATTTTTTTAAAAGCATATTTGAAAGGAACAATTTAACATGAAAGTAGAAGAAAGATTACTAAAATATGTCAGCCACTGGACAACCTCCGATGAATCCTGCAGTGACATTCCAAGCAGTGAGCGTGAATTCACGCTTGCAAAAACCTTAAAGCAGGAACTGGAAACTCTCGGTCTTACCAATATACTTCTCACCGATCACTGCTATGTATATGCCAAGCTTCCTGCCACACCGGGCATGGAAAACTGTAAATCCATCGGCTTTATCGCTCATATGGATACCGCCCCGGATTTTCCCGGAAAAGATGTCAAACCACAGATCATTCCCGACTATGATGGCGGGGATATCTTATTAAAAGGAAGTCAGGATGTCTTAAAGGTAAGTGATTTTCCATCCCTTGCCTCTTTAAAAGGAAGAACCCTGATCACGACAGACGGTACCACACTTCTGGGCGCTGATGACAAGGCAGGTGTTGCCGAAATCATGACAGCCGTGGAAGAACTGATTGCAGAAGGTACACCACACGGGGAACTCTGGATCGGATTTACGCCGGACGAAGAAGTCGGCGCAGGTGCGGATCTGTTTGATCTTGCTATCTTTCAGGCAGATTATGCATACACAGTGGACGGTGATTACGAAGGCGAAGTGGCTTACGAAAATTTTAATGCCGCAAGTGCCATCTTTCATATTAAAGGTGTAAATGTTCATCCGGGCGAAGCAAAAGACATTATGGTCAATGCGGCACTGGTGGGATGTGAAATTGTTTCCCGGCTTCCGGAAGCGGAAACGCCGGCACACACCAGCGGCCGGGAAGGATTCTATCATCTGACCGATATGTCCGGAGATGTGGCTTCCGCCACCCTTTCCTTTATCATTCGTGACCATGATAAAACCACATTTGAGAAACGTCTGCAGAATCTGCGTGACCTTGCACAATCCATGAATCAGAAATATGGACCGGAAACCGTCACGCTCGACATCGAACATTCGTATGAGAATATGATCTCTGTCATTGAGGATAAAATGGAGATCGTGGATCTGGCAAAACAGGCAATTGCCTCCGAAGGTCTGACACCGCTCTCCCGTCCGATCCGTGGCGGTACAGACGGTGCAAGGCTGTCCTTTATGGGATTGCCGTGTCCAAATCTCGGTACCGGCGGTTACGGTTTCCACGGCCCATATGAACACATCTCTGTGGAAGGTATGCAGACCGCTGTTCGTATTTTAAAAAATATTGCCACCCATCCGATCCGTAAATAAATTTATAAAAAACCGTCCGCAGTTTTCTTTCTGCGGACGGCTTTTGTTCTATAACTTATTAAATTTTTTAATTCCCCTGCATATTTGCAGAATTTGCAAGTACAGGCTTCTGGAACATGCGAAAGAGTCCAATCTGTTCTAAGGCCTTTGTGATTGCGAAAAAGATCACCGAATCAATTGGCCACATAATCAGGTTCTTCAGTGCACGCGCCGGAAGAAGCACCATAAATGCCTGTCCATATAACACATTCAGACAAAGTGTTGTCAGAATCACGTTACAGACCAGCATAACTACAAATTTAGCTGCCAGCACACGCCAGATCGTAAGCTTTTTCTTATAAAAAAAGCATCCATACAGGATTCCGGCCAGTATAACAACCAGCGTCAGCTGTGGACAAAATGGTCCGGTTGGCTTCATCATATACTTGATAATATCCAACGCACCGTGGAAAATTCCTCCAACCACCGGTCCAAACAGATAATCAATGATACCATTTGGAATACTGGAAAAACCAATCCGAATAAACTGCCCATATTCAATGGAGAAAAATCCTAGAATTACAGCAACTGCAGCAAGCATTGCCATGGTAGTGATGGTTCTTACCGCTTTTAATTCACGGAAAGAATCGGTGAACAAAGTAACGAATTTTTTCATAAAAAAATTACCTCCTTTGCAGACCTCACCGTACTACAACTGGAGATAATATTATCTTCGGATGCAGCGGGATGCGACTCATGTACCGCAAGATTCTCTTTTCGTCCGGGTGACAACTCCCTGTTCATCCGGCACTTAACGCACATGTGTCTACTCTGCTTTAAACTATTAAATTGCAACGACCTAAGTATAACACAATGGAAAAGAAATGCAACTATTTTTTTTCATTGTATGGCATTTTTATAGCAAAACGCCATCTGTCACACGTTTTTACGTGGAACAGATGGCGTCCGTTGCCTGTTATTTTATTCTTTTCAGGTTCCCATACTTGCAAACAGGGCAGCTATCTCATCCGGGCTTAATGCCTTATTCGGATCAGCCGGTTCTTCCGGCTGAAGCGGTGCTTCTTTTACTGCTTCCGGCTCTTCGATCGGCTCCGGAATATCCTCCGGTTCCACAGTTTCCTCGGCAGGTTCCTCAACTTTATCCGCATTGTTATCGTTGCCCATATTCGCAAACAGCGCAGCGATCTCATCCGGGCTCATGGCGCGGTTTGGATCTGACAGATCCGGCATCGGTGGAAGTTCTTCCTCCGGCAGGTTCTCATCATCCGCTTCATCAACAATCGCTTCCTCCGGAATCGGGTCCGGTTCTACCAGTTCCTCTGCTTCCTCAATGGATTCTTCCGGGTCCGGCGGGATAATCTCATCCGCTGCCATGACTGGAGGCTCTTCCTCCGGCTCAAAACTCTCTTCTTCCGGTATATCCGGCAGAATCTCCGGTTCCATATCTTCTTCCGGCTCCAGCGAAATCTCCGGTTCCATATCTTCTTCCGGCTCCAGCGAAATCTCCGGTTCCAGGCTCTCCTCCAGATCCGGCAAAATTTCCGGTTCCGGGTTTTCTTCCAGATCCGGCGAAATCTCCGGTTCCGGCTCCATACTTTCTTCCGGCTCTGGTGAGATCTCCGGCTCTACCGGTGTTTCTTCCACATGATTCTGCGGTGCCGGCTGTGGCTCTACAGGTGTTGCCACAGGTACAGAAACCTGCGGCTGGGAAACAACCACTTTCTGACTGTTCATAATGGTCTGATTCAGGCGCAGTTCCATATCTTTCATTGCAATAATGATTTCCTGCAGCTTTGCGGCTATCTCTTTATCCTGTGAATGTTCCTGTTCTTTTCCATCCTTCTGCACCGAAGAAATTTCATCCTTACAGGCTGAAAGAATCTCGTCCTTATAAGCACCCGCAACTGTACCGAACCCATCCATTCCTTTCTGGAACGTATCAAACCGGTCCAGCAGCTGTTCGTATGAATTCATCAATGCATCGGTATTCTCATGGGACCGCTTGATAATTACTTTCGCTATTCCCTTCTGTGCATTGACAATTTCCTCTGTCGGAATCTTAGATGCCTCTTCCATATATGCAAGCTTCACCGATATTTCCTCAAAATATTTTTTCAGCATGAGGTATGATGCCTTTTCCGACTTGAAAATACTCTCATACTGTTCCTCTCTCCGGGCATATTTTGTCTCATATACTAAAATCACGCCTCTGATTGCAACATACAGGCATATCAGATCTGCTGCTGCCAAAACAGCCAGAACAATAAACATCTTCGGGAAATTGACTATGGCATACAACTCTGCCATAAAAATAAACGCAAACAAAAGTATCCCGAAAATCATCTGCATCCTTGCTTTCGAATCTTTATTCTTCATATGATACCGCTCCTTCCATGAGCCCGCTATTCTAACCACTATGCAAAATAAGCTCTAGTATGTTATATTTTACCATATTGTGTCGATTCTCACAAGGTTTGTTGTTTATTTCTGCCTTCTATAATATGTCATTTACAATCTGCTCTGCTGTCAGATGATTCTCTTTTAATACCTCATTTACATCATACCGGTCAAGGAATTCTTTTTTCAATCCGTAATTATAGACTTTCATATCACTGCTTCCATAAAATCTTGCGATTTTTTCTCCGAAACCACCATTCAGGATGCCATCTTCCAGTGTAACTACCGTGTCATGGTCTGCCTTCAGCTTCTCCAGCAGTCCTTCATCCAGTCCGGTAATATAATACGGGTTGATTACCGTTGCATGAATACCTTTTTTCTCCAGCATTTCTGCGGTCTGCAGTGCCAGGAAATAAAATGTTCCGAGTCCGATCAGTGCAATTTTGCTTCCCTTTTCCGTTACCTCATAGGTGTTGAGCTGGCTCCAGTCTTTTGTGACTTCTCTGCCATCCGAAATCATGTCTCCGCCCGGAAGTTTGATCGCAACCGGCATTTCTTTCTGCTCCACGCTCCAGTCAAGCATTGACAGATATTCTTCCTTTGTTGTCGGTGCCAGATAAACCAGTCCCGGGATATTGGAAAGCATCGGAATATCCTGCAGTCCCAGATGGGTAACATCCGTCATGCCAAATACCGATCCCGTATACACAACAATCGTTGCCGGATTCCCGTCAATACACAGATCCTGTGAAATCTGGTCATACGTCCTCTGGATAAAGCTGGAATACACACCGTATACCGGCTTTCCGCCACCTTTGGCAATTCCGGAAGCAAGTGCTACCGCTGTCTCCTCCGCGATTCCCACATCTACAAACTGCCGGCCGGCCTGTTTCCTTTTCTCCTGCGTGAATCCGAGAATCGTCGGGGTTCCGGATGTAATTGCAACAACTGTCGGATCCTTTTTCATCTTTTCAATCAGATATTCACAGGTCACCGAAGAATAATCTTCCACTTCCGGAAAATGGGATTTTCCGGTCTCAATATCAAATGGAAGATGCCAGTGCCATTCTTCCTTATGCTCTTCTGCCGGTTTATAACCTTTTCCCTTTAATGTATTAATGTGGACAACGACCGGTTTCTTACTGTCTTTTACCTGTCTGAAAGCCCCGATCAGCTCCCTTAAGTCATTTCCATGATCCACATAGACATAATCAAGTCCCATGGCTTTAAATAAATTGCACTCTGCCTGTCCGTTTGTCTCGCGGAGTAATTTCAGATTTGAATAAAGTCCTCCATGGTTTTCTGCAATTGACATATCATTGTCATTTACTACAATGATCATGTTGCTGCCTAATTCTGCTGCAAAATCCATTCCTTCTAAGGCTTCTCCTCCGCTTAAAGAACCGTCTCCGATAATTGCGATCACATTTGCACTTTCCCCACGAAGATCCCTTGCCTTTGCCAGACCGCATGCCAGGCTGACGGATGTAGAGGTATGTCCGATCGTAAAATGGTCATGTTCACTTTCCTGTGGACAGCTGTATCCCGTCACGTCGTCGTAATGTTCTTCATATAAATAGGCATCTTTTCGACCGGTCAGCATCTTGTGCGGATAGGTCTGATGGGAAACATCAAATACCATTTTGTCCTTTGGGGACTCAAAAACATAATGCAGTGCAATGATTGCCTCTACCATGCCAAAATTCGGGCCAAAATGCCCGCCGTGAATACTTGCCCTCTTTAATAATGCATGACGCATTTCTTCTGCGAGAGCTGTCATCTCTTCTATATTTAATTTCTTCACATCTTCCGGTCCGTTAATCTTTTCGATATACATATAATAAATTCTCCTTCCGATTTTATCTCTGTCTCTTATACACATCTGACGCTGCCGACGAA